>Ga0180433_10000684_pt1 | contig 57603 bp, 57 predicted proteins | sample SS_ome_8_FD_132980 | JGI IMG/M metagenome (GOLD analysis project Ga0180433, IMG submission 132980) | Hypersaline lake sediment archaeal communities from the Salton Sea, California, USA - SS_1_D_1 metaG | ecosystem: Environmental > Aquatic > Non-marine Saline and Alkaline > Hypersaline >... | reverse complement strand
TTTGTTTTATTTATATTATATTTCCAATAAAGGACATATATGTCCAAATAAGGAAATAAAATTGATCTGGCCAATTCTAAAAGATAAAGCTCTTAAGCAAGGACTGCCTCTCAGCACTGTTGTTGCAGAAGTTTTCCATCTTATTGTTTTAGATGCTTTCTTTGCTGTGCCTGAGAGTCAACATATTTGTTTTCAAGGGGGAACAAGTGTCCATCTCTTATATGGTGGATATCGATTCTCAGAAGACTTAGACTTTGCCGGAAAAAATCTTGATGGAAAATTGGCTCAAAAGATTATCACAAAATCCCGATCAGATGTTGAGAAGAACATTGCTCAGCTTCTGGGGAATGGAAAATGTGAATGGCGTTTTCCCTCTGTTCACACAAAGGCAAAAATGAATCCATATTGGTTGAGTTTTCAGCCTGAGGGAAAGAGAATGAAATACAGAGTCAAGATGGAATTTGCCAACTACCCGGTGTACCATGTAAAAATCATTCCTGCGAAATCTGATTTTAAAGTGCTGCACCGTCATCCCCTGGTCTCAGGATTGGCGCCCGAAGAGCTTTTAGCGGAAAAAATCACCGCTGCTTTGGGACGAACTTATTTTAAAGGGAGAGATTCATTTGATCTCTGGTATTTATCCGAAGTTCTTGGTGTATCCATTGACATGTCTCTTGTGAGGAGAAAAGTCAATGATTATCATGTGACATGGTCTGATCCAAAGATTGAAAAAAGACTAGCTGAATTAAAGTCACATGATTTACATGCTGAGATGAATCGTTTTCTTCCCCAACGCTTTCGACAGCAGCTCCAAAAAGACAATTATCAAGTTATCCGTCACAGCGCCGCAAAAGTCATGGAAGAGGTGAAAAAATATTTTGTATCCATGGGAAATGAGAGATGAAAAAAGCCTTCACTCAAACAGATTGGATAAAGATTCTTCGGGAGGGAAAATCTATATATCATTTTGTTGAACTGATGCGAATTTCTAAGCTGTCTTCGTCATCTTTAAAGAAAGCGATTTACCGGCTTGTTAGGAAAAAGTTGCTTTTAAAGCTAAGCAAGGGGCTGTATGCCAATTCCTTCCATTTGCCCAGTCTGGAAGAAGCGGCTGGAGTTCTCTATCCCCCAAGTTATATCTCCCTGGAGTCTGCTCTATTTTTGCATGGGATTTCAGAACAAACACCCCATGTGTTAACTTGTATCTCAATGAATAAAACAAAAACATTCCATACAGAAATAGGTGAGATTGCCTATTCCCATATAAAAAAAGACCTCTTTTTCGGGTATGATTTTTCAGATCATTTCTTCTTAGCTTATCCTGAAAAAGCAGTACTGGATTATGTTTACATTCAGAGAAAAAACGGATTATCTCCTAGTTTGGATGAGTGGAACTGGGAAAAACTGGATAGAGAAAAGATTGATTTGCCAGCCATGAAGTATCCGAAGACGGTTAAAAATCACATTGAAAAGTTTATGCCTTGATCCTCTACCTGAATCCCTATTCCGCTCCCAGAAATGCTGTTTAAGAGGGCTTTTTTCTGTGGAAAAGAGGGCTATGTTATGGATATAGACGGAATTGGCCGGGCCCGTCCCATAAAAAAGTAAATGTTCCCTTCTTTATTCCGGCGGCAGCGTCCTGAGGCTCAAAACATGCCAAGTCACTCCGGCAGCGATCCCTATCAGTACGATTTTAAGCCATAGCTGTTGCACCACCACAACAACACTGATGCCTATGGTTATCCATAAAAGGATCAGAGTCGTTGCTTTGACTCCCCGGGTCACTGTCCTTCTCTCCCGGTAATTTTTTATATAAGGACCGAGCAGCCGGTGGTTCATCATCCAGTTATAGAGCCTTTCCGAACTGCGGACAAAACAAGCCGCGGCCAGCAGTAAAAACGGAGTGGTGGGAAGCAAGGGCACCACTACCCCTACCGCCCCTATAAAAACAAACAGAACGCCGGCGGACATTAGCAACCATTTGCGGAATATGGGTTTTTTCATTTCACATCAAACATACTATATTAACCTGAATGACGGCTGAGTCAAGCAGCGCCCAATAATAGCTTCTTTGCTGCAGACACATAGTTCAGAAAAACGAACGGTTGAATTTAAAAAATATCCGTACAAAGATATCAAAAGAAGGCAAACATCATATAACTATTCCTCAACATGATAATCTAAAGATAGGAACTCTGAATAATATATTAAGAGATGTTTCTGAATTTATCGGCATATCCCGAGATGAGCTTATAAGAAAATTTATTTAATCTTCTTAAAATGGCTATTTCATGTCTAAATAAATCCCCATTCGCCCCCCCCAAAAAGCCGTTTTAAGGGGCAAATAAATGCGGAAAATTAGCCTATCTTATTGATAATAAATGATATCTCGCGGTACGACCCCCATAAAATGCCCCATAAAATTCCATAAAAATCTTCCCTGAAGGAACTCGAAGCCGTACCGGAAAACTTCAGAAATTCAGACGGGGAGGCTTTTTTATGGCTATTGACAGCCAGACTCCTATTGTTCCTGTGTCCATCATCGGGACTTATGACCTTATGCCCAGAGGGAGTTATTTTATAAAAAAAGGAAAAGTTAAAATCATATTCCACCCTCCTAACTCAATTAAGGGATATACTCATGAGAATATGCATGAGTTGATTCATAAGGTACGGGATATTATTAGAAAAGATAAAAGTGATAAGTGAAATGTGAAATGTGAAAATGGGAGTTAGGATCCACTGGATCCGGCTTTAGGACCTCTTATCCAGGATCCATTATAATTGATCAAATCTTTTTCAAAATCTGGTATGGAATGGATAGTATAAAGTCCGCTATTCACATTATCTGGTTGATAAGACCATCCTTCATCCTCTCCATGCCTGGCAAAAGATAAAACCAAGATATCATCCGGACTCACATTGTCTTCAGGAACGCCGTACATTCCTGCAATAGCAGACCCGGTATATACATGAAACTTATGGCCCCACTGGTCATAGATAGGACATGTTTTGAAATATATAGGAGCCAAACTGGAAGAGAAAGTACCTCCTGCCTGGAGCTCACCAGCCTGATTCCCTTCATCCGGAGCTTTGCCATGGTCTGTGGCATAATTCATGCTGGCAGTCACTATGGTGACCATATCATTCATGGTCTGCTTTTGTTTGGTTTTCTGAATGGATATCAACAAATTAGGAATCAGAAGGGCTGCCAGAATCCCTATGACAGCCACCACAATCAAAAGTTCGATCAAAGTGAACCCCGTCATTTTCTTTATCACAGGAAGCTCCCTTTAAATCAATAAAAAAGGGCAGGCGCTTTTTAAAAGCGCCTGCCCTTTTCATGAAGCTTTAATCAAACTTAGTTATTAACTACCTGAAGTAGCAACTCGAGGTGCTGCAATCCAGGATCCATTCCAATTGACCAGGTCATTATCAAAATCCTGCATGGAACTCACAGTAAAAAGACCTGCCTCTGGAGCTGCTGGATTATAAGTGAAACTGTCGTCTTCAGTATCCCGTCCCCAGGATTGAATCAGAAAATCATCTACTCCAACTGAATTTGCGTTAATCCCATTCTGACCACCCACAGCATCTCCGGTAAAAACTTCATATTCATTACCCCATGAATCATTTATGGGACAAGTTTTGATGTAAAACGGGGCAAGATCAGTAGTGAACGCATGCCCAGCAGAAAGCTGTCCACTGGGATCAGTAGGTGCACTCCCATTATCTGTGGCATAATCAGCACAAGCTGTGGCAATCTTCACAATATCATTCATGGTGGATTTCTGTTTGGCTTTCTGCATAGCGGTAATCACATTAGGAATCAATAACGCAGCCAGGATTCCAATAATCGCGACAACAATCAAAAGTTCGATCAAAGTGAAACCTTTTTCTCTTTTCATTTAAAACCTCCTTTTTTGTTCTCTAATAAAATTAAAAAGTTTCTCCATTGTATTAATAGTAATATGCAATATTTGTGCCAGATTCTAACATATCTCTATGTTACTGATATTGCTCTAATTAAACATATTTCTAAACTTTCCATTTCTATCTATTATGTCGTATATTGTCAACAATAGACAAATATTGTCAATCATTTTTTTATTTTAATTTTTGTTGTTGTTCTTTATCCCATGTTTATCAATCAAATAACGCAAAGAGCGGTAATTGATCCCCAGCACAGATGAAGCCTTTTTCATGTTTCCCTGGGACATGTTCAACGCATTCTTTATGTACTTTTCTGTCATATTATCCAGCGCTTTGTTAAGGTCAAACCCGGAACCAATATCCACCTCTTCTTTGATTTTTTCAGGGGAGTTCAAAAGTTCATCAGGGAGGCATTTTGTGGTGACAGTCTCTCTTTCCTCAACAGCCACGATTCTCTCAATGACATTTTCCAGTTCTCTTATATTGCCGGGCCAAGAATAGTTTTCAAAAACATTGATCACTTCTGGAGCTACTCGTTTCATTTTAACCCCCATTTTTTCACCGTGTTTTTTCAAAAAATGACGCACCAATGGGGGGATATCCTCTTTACGATCTCTTAAAGGAGGCATATGAAAAGTGATCACATTCAAGCGGTAAAAAAGGTCTTCTCTAAAAGTACCTTGTTTGAGATTTTTCTTTAAATCCTGGTTAGTCGCAGATATGATCCTTACGTCTACAGAAACTTCCTCTGTCCCTCCCACCCGGCGGATTACTTTTTCTTGAATAGCCCTGAGGACTTTAACCTGGGTCTTAGGCGACATTTCCCCGATTTCATCCAAAAAAAGAGTTCCCTTATGAGCGACTTGAAACATTCCTTTTTTATGAGCCACGGCTCCTGTAAAAGCTCCTTTGACATGTCCGAAAAGCTCACTTTCCAAAAGGCTTTCAGGTAAGGCGCCGCAGTTGACCGTGATAAAGGGCTTGTCTTTTCTCTTTCCATGAAAATGCACGGCTCTGGCTGCCATTTCTTTCCCTGTGCCGCTCTCCCCGGTTATCAATACTGTGGAATCAGTTCCGGATATTTTGTCGATCAATCCAAATATCTCCTGCATGGGCTGGCTCTTGCCGATCATATTCTTAAAGCTGTACCGTTCCTTAAGCTCTTTTTTAAGAAGAACGTTCTCTTCTTTAAGCTTGCGCTCTTTTAATCCTTTTTCCACAATGATTTTTAATTCCTCAATATCAAACGGCTTAAGTACATAATCAACTGCTCCTGCCTTAAAGGCTTCCACGGCCTGTTTTATGGTGCCGTATGCTGTTATCATGACGACCGGAATTTCTGATTTGTTATTCCTTGCGTATCTTAAAATATCCATGCCACTTTTGTTAGGCAGCTTCACATCAGTCAAAATCAGATCAAAATCATCCTTATCAATCAATTGAAGAGCCTTTTCTGCAGAAAGCGCATTTTTTACCACATAACCCTGTTTCTTAAATACCATATTCAAAAGATCCAGTATGCTTTGTTCATCATCAATAATGAGTATTTTATCCATGCTTTTATCCCTCTATTCCTTATCCATTTTGGAAGGAGGTCTCATTTTGGGTAATGTGATTCGGACTGTGGTTCCTTGTTTGGGCTCTGATTTTACTTTAATTTCCCCTCCGCTTTCGTTCACCATCCGGTGAACCACGGTCATCCCAATTCCCAAACCACCCTCAAAACCTGAGTAAAAAGGCTGGAAAAGTTTCTTCCTCTCTTCTTCTTTCATCCCTAAACCTGTATCAAAAAACACCAATTCAACCTTTTTCTTTGTTTGTTTATTTACATCTATTTCCAGGCTTCCTCCTTCTGGCATGGCTCGGGCTGCATTTTTTATGAGGTTCCATGAAATCTGCTTTATCTGGTCTTTACTCCCATAAAAAGGTATTTTCTGAGAGCTGTAATTCCCTTTTATTTTTATATTCTGGTCCAGCTCTCCTCCTCTATCGAGCAGTGTGATGGTCTCTTTTATAGCATCAGCAAGGTTAAATTCAGAAAAAGTCGTTTTTTTTGGAGAAGCCAAATTGAGAAACTGCCCAATAGATTGGGACATCCGGTCTGACTCATCTACAATCACATTCATGAGTTTTCTTTCTTCCCCTGAAATCTTCAAGTTGTCTCTCAACACCTGGACAGAGCCAGAAATAGCAGCCAAAGGATTTCTTATTTCATGAGCCAGCTGAGCTGAAATCTCACCAGCTAGAGCCAAATTCTTTTTGACTTCAAGCTCTTTTTGGGCTGACTCAAGCTCAGCCCTTGTTTTTCTGAGACTTCCCATCAAATAATTGACCAGAAAGGCGACTAAGAAAAAAACACCCCAGGCAAATATGATATTGCTCAACACAAAGGCGAGGGAAACATCAAGGGGTTCCCCTGATTGGAAATAGGGGATAAAACCAAAATACATCCCATCCACCAAAACCCCAAAAAAAATACAGGATAATGCTGCTGTTATATAAGCATCTCGGTTGGAAAGAACAATACTGGCTGCGATAATGGCGAATATATAGAGAAAGTAAAAAGAACCTCTGAGACCTCCAGATATATACACCAGAAATGTGATCAACAAGAGGTCAAAAAAAATCTGAAAGTAAGCCTGAAATGAAATATACTTGTTCCAAAAATAAAGAATCAAATACAGAACTGAAAGCACATAGGCAACAATGATCCCATAATAAAGAGCAGTGAGATGGATGTATTCAGGAGCGGCAAACTGGATACCCACAGCTGTGACTGTTAAAGAAGTAAGAATGATCAAACGGAATATGATGAACCACAGGATGTATTTTCTTTTGACTCTCATTGTGTTTCATTGCCATATGAGATTGCTTCATCACTTCTTTCTAAGCAATGGCACATCAACCTCAATTCATGAATCATTCACTATAATAATAAAAGGTCTTATTATGAAGCATTCTTTCTTATTAAAGCTGTGCTAACAGGCTGAATATAGGAAGATACATGGAAATGACAATGCCTCCCACTAATCCCCCAACTCCAATAAGAAGAATAGGCTCTAATATGGAAAGCAGCGCTTTAACCGTGGCATCCACTTCTTCATCATAAAAATCTGCCAGCTTGGTCAACATCTCATCCAGAGTTCCCGTGGCTTCTCCGACTCCTACCATCTGGGTCATCATAAAGGGAAATTTATCTCCTTCTTTGAGTGCATCGTTTAGGCTGCTTCCCTCAGCCACCATAGTGCGCACATCCATCAGGTCTTCTTCTATGATTACATTCCCGGCAGTGGCTGATGTGATCTTGAGACTGTCCAGCATAGGAACTCCACCAGATAAAAGAGTACTCAAAGTCCTCGTCACTCTGGACAATCCGTATTTTTCAAAAAGATTTCCGAACAAAGGCATGGAAAGCTTCATTTTATCCAAAATTCTTTGACCTGTATCTGTATTTTTTGCCAGCCTGACTCCTATAATGATAGCCACAATAACAACAAAGATCCAAAGGATATTGCCCTTGACAAAATTACTCACGTTGAGCACAAAAACAGTCAGTCCCGGCAGATTCGCTCCCAACTCTGTAAACACCTGAGCAAACACAGGAATAACCTGCCACATCATAAAGATCACCACGAGTATGGCAAAGGATACAATGGCAGATGGATAGATCATAGCTTGCCTTACTTGAGACCTTATCTGTACAATCCTTTCCAAAAAATCGGAAAGCCTTCTCAACATGACATCCAGGGAACCGCTCTGTTCTCCTGAAGCAATCATATTGCAGTAAAGGTCATCAAATGCTTTAGGATGCTTCTTCATGGCTTGATTTAAAGTAGAGCCTGCTTCCACATCATCTCTGACTTCGTTTATTACTGAACTGAAATATTTATTCTTAGCCTGTCTGGATAAAATATTAAGACTTTGGATTAAAGGAAGTTCCGCATCAATCAGCACGGAAAGCTGCCGGCTGAATACTGCCAGTTCTTTGGTCTTGACTTTACGGGTCTCAAGAAAAGGTATTTTGATTTTCCGCCTGGCTCTTTTAATATCAAGGATGCTGATCTGCTCTCTCTGCAAATCAGCCCGCAGAACTGCTTCAGAAGAAGAACTTCGTTCTCCTTCCACCATATCACCATACCGATTTCTTCCCTTCCATTTGAATAAAGGCATGTTTTCCCCTTTTGTTATCTCATTTGTTTGGGCTTATAACTCTTGCCGGTCACTTTTAATCCTTCTTTTTTCTGTATGATTTCAGTCAGCTCCTGAGGCTTTGAGGATATTTCCATGGCTGTCTCAAGAGTGATGGCTTTTCTTACATACAGATCAGCCAGGGACTGGTTAAAGGTCTGCATCCCGAATGTTTCCTGTCCCATCTGCATGGTGGCATAAATCTGATGGATCTTGTTTTCTCTGATCAGGTTTCTTATGGCTGAATTCGGGATGAGAAGTTCTAGAGCCAAAACTCTGCCTTTTCCATTAGCCCTGGGCAGAAGAGCCTGGGTTATCACTGCTTCTAAAGTCATGGACAGCATGATTCTAACCTGAGATTGGTACTGAGATGGAAAAATATCAATGATCCTGGAAATAGTCTCAACAGCAGAGTTTGTATGTAGGGTGGAAAAAGTCAGGTGACCTGTTTCAGCTACTCTGAGGGTGGATTCCACTGTTTCCAAATCTCTCATCTCTCCCACCAGCACCACATCCGGATCTTCACGAAGAACTGATCTTAAGGCATTGGGATAGGAAAGGGTATCCACCAAAAGCTCTCTTTGATTGACTATGGATTTTTTTGGGGTAAAGAAATACTCAATAGGATCTTCAATGGTCACAATATGGACTTTTCTGTTGGTATTGATGTAGTTGATCATACAGGCAAGACTGGTGGATTTGCCGCATCCTGTGGGTCCGGTTACGATCACCAGTCCCCGGGGCAGTTTGCAGAGCTGTGCCAGTCTCTGGGGCAGACCCAGTTCAGAAAAACTCCACATAGTGGGGAGAAATCTTCTGAATGCCCCAGCCACTGAACCTTTTTGCATAAATATATTCCCCCGGAATCTTCCCAGTTCCTTGATCCCAAAAGAAAAATCAAGTTCCAGTTTTTCTTCAAACAATTTTTTCTGCCGGTCGTTGAGCAGGCTGTAGAGAATTCTTTTGGTTTCTGAAGGGGTTAACGGAGGATAATCCAGAGAAATAAGCTGTCCGTCAATCCTTAATCGAGGAGGGATATGAGTGGTTATATGAAGATCCGTGGCTTCCTTTTCAACCGCAAGTTTAAGCAGTTCCTGAATTGTTACAGCCATTATCTTACCTCCCTATCATTTACTGTGACCCTCAGAACTTCTTCAACTGAGGTAATACCTTTTTTTATTTTTTCCAGCCCGCTACTTCTCAAGGTCAGCATACCTTGTTTAACAGCTTTTTTCTTTATTTCTTTTGTTTGGGCTTTGGATAAAATCAATTCCTTGATATCCTCAGTCACTTCCAATACTTCAAAGAGGGCTGTTCTCCCTTTATATCCGGTGTTATTACACGAAGAGCATCCTTTAGGCTTGTAGACTTTTACTTTCTTCGCCTCTTCAGGGCTAAATCCAATATCCTCCAATGCATCAGGGGCAAGTTTGTGTTCCTCACGACAGCTCTTACACAATTTCCTTACCAGTCTCTGCGCCACAATAAGGCGGACCGAATCAGCAATGAGAAAAGGCTCTACATTCATATTCACCAGCCTGGTAATAGAGCTGGCGGCATCATTAGTGTGAACAGTAGAAAAAACCAGATGTCCGGTCAGTGCTGCTTTAATGGCAATATCAACAGTATCATAGTCTCGCATCTCTCCTACCAGCATAATATCAGGGTCCTGTCTGAGAAAATTTCTTAAGATAGTCGAAAATCGAAGCCCGATTTTTTCTCTGATATTGACCTGATTGATACCTTCAAGATAAAATTCAACCGGATCCTCAGCCGTCATTATGTTTGTGTCCGTAGAATTCAAGTTTGAAATGGCTGAATATAGAGTGTTTGTTTTTCCGCTTCCTGTCGGACCTGTAACCAGTATGATTCCCCACGGCGATTTTATAGCTTTTTTGAACTTTTCCAAAGATGTTTTTTCAAATCCGAGTTTAGTCAGGTCTAGTTTCAACATCCCTCTATCCAGAATACGCACTACGATCTTCTCACCAAAAATAGCGGGGACACTGGAAACCCTCATATCCACTTCTTTTTTATTCCCATTTTCCATCTTTACCCGTACTTTGATTCGTCCGTCCTGAGGAAGACGTTTTTCAGCAATATCCATATCTGACAGGATCTTTACTCGAGATAAAACCGGGTTTTTGAATTTCATAGCCAGGCTCATCATCTCGTATAAAGTCCCATCGAGCCGGTATCTCACACGGAATGATTTTTCATAGGGCTCAAAATGAATATCACTGGCTCCTTTTTTTATGGAGTCAATAAACACCGAATTAACAAGAGTGATAATAGGCGCTTCTTCAGTAGATTTAGTCAGCTCTTCAATATCATAATCTTCATCCTCTTCTTCTATGATATTCACACTTGTATCATCTGCTTGTTCTATCTCATCCACGATTTGTTTGACTTTTAGGGAATCAGAGGAACCGTAATATTTTTCGATAGCATTCACAATTCCTGACTCAGAAGCAATCACAGGCTGAATACTCAGTCCTGTTCTGAATCGTATGTCTTCTATAACATCGAGATCCGTTGGGTCCGCCATAGCCAGAGTTAAAAAAGAACGAATGCGGTGTATGGGCATAATGAGATACTTTTGCGCGATCTCGACAGGGATAAGATTTATGACATCCGGATAAACTTCAAACTGATCCAGGTTTATGTAAGGGTATCCGAGTTGGCGGCTTAATGCTTGAGCCATCTCTTCTTCTGAAACAAGTCCCAAGCTTATAATAGCACTTCCCATGGCAACATCATTCTGTTTCTTATATTCCTCAGCAGACTTCAACTGTTCTGAGTTGAGAAGTTTTTCCTTTAAAAGTAATTCGCCTAAATTAGATCCCATCTTGATTTTTCTCTAAATTATATAATTTAACAATTTTTGTCAATAAATTTTCCATATCATACAGACGGATCTCCTCGCCACGATTTCTCTTATATTTCAATTTTAATCCATTCCTCTCAATAAGTCTTATATATACTCGCAAACAATCTCACTCCAGTCAATCACCATGCAGGAGGATTCCAAAGGTGATTTTTATCCCACGTTTATCACCTAAAGGGGTTAACTTATATCTTTATAGGGTTAATTTTTAGGAGGAAATCCTGAAACTTTCCTCAAAAACGCTTTTTCAATGATATCATATGTCAGTTTATCATAGTTAGGAGAAAACTTTTTTATGCGAAACGGAGTAAGCCTTTCTCCTAACAATTTATCTTCGATTTTTATGGTATAAAGGTAATTCACCACGGCTCTAGCAAAAACATCCTTTAAAGGCTCCAGATTCTTATATAGCTCTATGGCCTGCTTTTTTAATCCAGTAACATTATGCTCGGACAGATGGACACCTTTTTTGACATCTAAAGAGGGATAGATGAGATTTCTTGCGATAAATGCCTGACGCAGAGTTTCTTTTGCTTCGTTGATTTCAGATTCTGAATAAATAGAAATTTTTTTTGTGGGGATGGGTAAATACTTTTCTATTTCCTCAAACACTTTCTTTTTTCTTTCTGCTCCGTATGTCCAGCCTACGTATGGAATCAGTATTCCGCTTTTTAAAAATTCCGCCTTTTTTTCAATAATTTTGGACCCAAAAAAAAGGTCCTGATAAGAATCTCTTGCTTTTTCCTTGTAACTCCTTATTACAGCATTCAATCCATACATATATTTATTCATAATAACAGGGATCATTTTTAAGTCTAAAAAGGTAATAGGATCTACTTTTAAGCCCGCCTCTACTTTCCCTTCGCACATTCTGAAAATGGGATCTTTCTTTTTTAAAGCTATCCTTGAATATTCCAGAATCCTCTGCTTCTGTTCTTTTTTTAGATCATTTACTACAAACAAAACATCCACATCATCTCCTTGGATAGGGATTCCTCTGAGCCAACTTCCTCTTAAATTAATGGAAATAAAATTATCTCCATACTCCTGCTGCATTTTTTCCCCAATTTCTGCGAGGGCATCTTCGAGTTTATCGAAAAGACCTATCTGACGATAGCAGTTTCTGGGGTCAAAAAAAGGAAACCGGTAATACTTACATGACTTTAAGTAGAATTTCATCTGAACATCATTAACTGTTTTTTTTAACTCAAATTTGCTCATCTTCTTATAAGAGATCAAGAGGGGACGGTTCTTTTCTTGAGAACCGTCCCCGTTATGGCGCGCCTGGGAGGACTCGAACCCCCGACCCGCTGCTTAGAAGGCAGCTGCTCTATCCTACTGAGCTACAGGCGCGTTTTCTGAGGAGACAGTTCTTTTTTAAAGAACCGTCTCCATCATAATCGGGGAGATCGGATTTGAACCGACGACCTCCTGCTCCCAAGGCAGGCGCGCTAAACCAAGCTGCGCTACTCCCCGAATTATTCATAAAAATATATTTATAAAGTATGTATGAATCACCATATATATTTTATAAATAACTTGGTTTGCTTTAAAAGCACCAAATCAAGTTTAAATATTATCATATAAAGGGGGTTCTGATTCAACCCTTTTTTCTTCCCAACCCTTTTTCTATCTCTGACTTACTTATCCTTATAGTAATCGGCCTTCCATGAGGACACACACTTGGATTTTTGGTCTTAAAAAGGTTTTCCACCAAATAACTCATCTTATCCATAGAAAGAACCCTCCCAGCCTTTATGGCTGACTTGCATGCCATGGTAGCCAATATTTTATCTTTTTTGCTCCTTATTTCTTTCCCCATATCCTCTTCTTCCCCCACAGATTCTATAACAGATAAAAATATCTCTACCGCCTCATCCTCTTTAAATATGTCTGGATATTCTTTGACAGCATAAGAGTGCCCCCCCATGGAATCAACTCTGAATCCAGTTGCCTCCAGAAGTTCGCTGTTTTTTTTAAAATATGACTCCTGAGATGGAGACAATTCAATCAAACAGGGGGCTACTGACATAGCCCGAGGTAGTTTTTTCTGTCTGTCAACCTCTTTATATTCTTCAAAGAGAACTCTTTCATGGGCATTGTGCTGGTCTATGACCAGAAGACCTTTTTCATCCATAGCAATAATATAAAAATCAAGGTACTGACCAAGGACTTGAGGGCTTTTTGTCTCCTCTTTGCCCCATGGTGAAAAAAGTTCTTGGGCAAAAGGGTGTTTTGACCTCTTCACAGAAGGATATGCCGGTCTGCCGCTTTGAGAAGTATGGGGCAAAGACCCCTCCGGTTGGTTTTTTGAAAAGTGAACTTCCTTTATCCCCATTTTTTTGAGAAGAGCCTGTTCCAAAGCCCTGTACAGAAATTGAAAAATCCTCTTTGAGTTTATAAATCTTACCTCTGTTTTGGTGGGATGTATATTGACGTCCACTTCCGAAGGAGGAATATTTAAAAATATATAAGCTTCAGGAAATTGATCTTTTTCCAAAAAGGTACGGTAAGTCTGGTTCAGTGCAGCTTGCAGAGTCATATCCTTTATAGGACGCTGGTTCAGCCAAAACATCTGATACCTGCGGTCTCTTCTTCCCGAAGGAGGAAGAGAGGCGTATCCCGTCAGATGAAAAAAGCTTTCCTCTGCCTCCAAGGGCAAAAGATTATTCAGTCTCTCTTTTCCATAAATCTGATATATCCTTTCCTTGAGACTTTTGACCTGAGGATAAGAAAAAACAATCCTCTTTCCATGTTTTAATGAGAACTTCACTTGTGGATAAGCCAAAGATACTCTGGTGCAGTGCTTAACAGTTCTGGATAGCTCTGTTCTCTCTGATGCAAGAAATTTTTTTCGTACGGGAAGATTAAAAAACAGATCCCTAACCTCCACAGAGGTCCCTTTTGGGAAAGCGGTTTGCCTCATGTTTTCCAGTTTGTCACCATTTCTTTCTAATAAAATACCTTGTTTCTCATTTCCTTTAGAAGTCTTTAACACAACCTTAGATACTGCTGAAATACTGGAAAGAGCTTCTCCCCTGAAACCTAAAGTTTTAATCCTGTTTAAATCATCCGCTTCTTTGATCTTGCTTGTGGTATGGCTGTCAAAACAGATTTGAGCGTCCGCAGGGCTCATTCCTTCTCCGTTATCTATGATCCGTATAAGCTCTTTTCCTCCCCCGGCTAGTTCAATTTTTATACTGGTAGCACCGGCATCCAGAGAGTTCTCCACAAGTTCTTTAACTACAGAACAAGGCCTTTCAATCACCTCGCCAGCAGCTATTTTTCGAAAAACCTCTTCTGGAAGCCTTATTATTTTTTTATTCATTTATAAAACCGCCGTCCCTCTAGTTTCATCCAAACCAACATCTGTGATTCTTACTTTAATACAGCTTCTCTTTTTACTAAAACCAACAGGAAGAATCACTTTCAGATAGTTCGGGGTTAAAACTTGAAGTCCATTGTTGTCTTCTTTGATCACCACAGCACCTAAAATCATGTTTTCAAACTTTTTCCGAAATTCCTGATTCTTTCTTCGGGAAAGTTTCCTTAAAACAGCACTCCTTTTCTTTTCTGTTTTCGAATGGACCCTCTTCTGTTTGGCAGCTACTGTTCCCGGTCTTGGAGAAAAAGAAAAAACATGAAAATAAGAAAGAGGAGATCTTTCTAAAAAATGATAAAGCTTTTCAAAGTCTTGTTGGGACTCTCCTGGAAAACCAACAATAATATCAGCTCCTAAGGACGCATCAGGAGCCTTTTCTCTTGTAGATTCCAAAAGGGATCTGTATTTTTCTGAGCTGATATTTCTCCCCATTTTCTTGATGATACGGTCTGACGTATGCTGGAGGGAGAAATGGAAATGAGGGCATATCTTTTCTTCGGATGTTACAAAATCAATAAAACTTTCATTCAGGAATCGGGGATCAAGCGAACTCAGCCGTATGTAATCCAATCCTCTGACCAAAACAAGCTCTGAAATAAGCTTTTTTAGAGAACTTTTTGGCTCCAAATCCCTTCCGTATAGACACAGATGAATTCCTGTAAGCACAACTTCCTTATATCCCTTATCCACCAGTTCCTTGACCCTGGATATGATCGCCTCCTGAGTATAACTTTGGCTCGGTCCTCTCACTTTTGGAATGATACAGAACGTACAATTAAAATCACATCCATCTTGGATCTTCACCGGAACTCTGGAGCGGAAATGGCTATATCCAGGTGACTTTTTTTGCCCAAAGTTTTCAATCACTTCTTGTTGCAGAAGGTCTTTTTCATTATTTAAAAAGACCTTCCAGACTTTTGGATCCTTCTTGAACCGGACCGATTTTCTTTCAGCGTAACATCCTGTGACAATAATCCGGGCTCTGAAATTTTTCCGGGAAACTTTTCTTATGAAATTCCTTACGTCAGCGTCAGCCCTCTGTGTAATAGTACAGGTATTAACAATAACAAGATCGCTTGTATAAAAATTGTTGTTTAGAACAAGACCGTTTTTTTGAAATCGATCTGCCCATTGAAAAGCTTCAGCCTGGTTTGTCCGGCATCCAAAAGTCTGTATGTAAAAGGATTTCATAACCTCTCTTTTATCTTTCGAGAAGCCTCTTTGACTTTCTCTGCCATCTGCTCTCTGTAAATGTTTATTTGTTCTGCAATAGATTGATCTTTTAAGCTTAGAATTTCTGCTGCGAGCAAAGCCGCATTCCCAGCTCCGGATTTCCCAATTCCCATACAGGCGACAGGGACTCCCTTTGGCATCTGCACTGTGGATAAAAGCGCATCCAAGCCATTTAAGGTCGGCCCCCCTACTGGAACCCCAATGACAGGTTTAAAAGTATGCGATGCCACTACACCTGCGAGATGAGCTGCCTTTCCTGCAACAGCAATGAATATTTCCGCTCCTTCATTCTCTAGTTTGTTCACCAAATTTTTGGTTCTTTCTGGAGACCGGTGTGCTGAAGTCACTTCAAGCTGAAAGCTGATACCAAACTCCTTGAATATATCCACAGCCTCTCTGGCAATATCAAAATCCGAATCACTGCCAATCAATAGAGCGATTTTCATAGTATCTCCTCCTTTACTGTACCGATGTCTCTCCTATAATGAATCGCCTCAAAATAAATTTTCGCGGCGGTCTTGTAAATCTTATCCATGGCTTCTTTTAAAGTCTTCCCTGCACCACACACATTCAATACTCTCCCTCCATCTGTATAGTACTTTCCATCCTCAACTTTTGTGCCGGCATGAAAAATTGTGCATTCCTTTGAATCCTCTGCTTCACTCAATCCTTCGATCAATTTACCTTTCTCGTATTTTGTGGGGTATCCTCCAGAAGCCAATACCACACACCCTGATGCTTCATTGCTCCACTCAATCTCTTTTTCTAATACGTTTTCTTCGATGACAGACAGGAACACATCTACTATATCGCTTTTCATGCGAAGTATTTGAGGTTGAGTTTCAGGATCTCCAAACCGGCAGTTGAATTCAAGTACTTTAGGACCTTGATCTGTAAGCATAAGACCAGCATACAATACACCCTTATATTTACGGCCCTCCTCCAGCATTCGGGTCACTGTGGGGAACATAATGGTCTTGACTATTTCATTGAATAAATTTCTATCAATAAATGGAGAAGGAGATATAGCTCCCATTCCTCCAGTATTAGGTCCTCTGTCTCCATCAAATATAGCTTTGTGGTCCATAGTAGTGACAAAAGGAACTAACTTTACCCCATCAGAGATAACAATAAAGGAAGCTTCCTCTCCTCTTAGAAACTCCTCTATCAAAACCTTATTTCCTGCATCTCCAAATTTTTTGTCCACCATTATTTTTTTTATGGCTTCTTCGGCCTTGACCTCATTGCGGCATATCATAACTCCTTTTCCCGCAGCCAGTCCATCAGCTTTAATAACAACAGGATAGGGAAATACTCCATCTCCTATTATTTTTCTGGCCTCTTCAGCAGAGGTTGCAATTTTATATCTCCCCGTTGGAATCTTATGCCTTTCCATAAACTGTTTGGCAAAAATCTTACTCCCCTCAATTTCTGCAGAGATCTTATAGGGCCCGAAAATTTTAAGACCTTTCTCTTCGAATTCATCCACAATTCCGAGTGTTAAAGGTTCTTCCGGACCCACTACAGTCAGGTCTATTTTCTCTTTAGAGGCAAATCCTTTGAGACCTTTGATATCATTGGAGGAAATAGAAACATTCTCTGCGATTTTTTCAGTTCCTGCATTTCCAGGAGCACAGTATATCTTTTTTACTTTCGAACTCTGAGATGTTTTCCAGGCCAGAGCATGTTCTCTCCCCCCCCCACCTACTACTAATACTTTCATCTCATCAATCCTCCCCTCTTTTCATCACCCTTGGCTATTCACTTTTCCCATTTCACCTTTCACTTTCTACTATTTTAGGCTTTTGGCAAAAGAATCAGCAAAATCAGGATATTGAAATAGATTTCCTAATATTTCAGCTGCAAGCGGCACAGCTTTTTTTGGTTCCAGACAGTATTTCATGTTCAAAAAGTCTTTCCTGAACTTTTTTACTTCTTCCTTTACCTTTTTGTTATGAATCACCACTTCTGAAATATATCCGGATAAAACATCAAAGTCTTTTTCTTTCATTCCAAACCGAGTCATTTCCTGGACTCCCATTCTTATTCCACTTGGTTCCAGAAAAGTCTCATCATCGGGTAAAGCCTGATAATTAACAATGATATTGTTTTCCTCAAGACGGCGGGCTATATCCATTCCATTGCCGTATTTACTTATCCTCATCAGAACCTGATGAGTTTCTGTAAATCCATCTGATTCATCGCCTTCTACTTCAATTCCTTTGTCTTTCAAACAACGTGCAAAGCTCTTCGCATTGGCCTGGACATCGCGTTGATACTCTTCCTTAAATTCATTCATCTCATAAGCAGACATCAACAGACCTACTAATGTCCCGAGATGATGATTGCTGGTAGAGCCTGGAAAAGCTCTTCCTTTTATATCTATCCACAGCTTTCGTAGAGGAGTACCTTTAGGAAAATTTCCTGCAACTAATCCTCTTTGGGGACCGAAAAAAGTCTTGTGTGTGCTGCCTGTCACTATGTGGGCTCCTTCTTTTAATGGCTCCTGGAATGCTCCATATAAGCCCAAAACGTGAGCCATATCAAACATAATGACAGGAGGTTTATCCCAATCTCTAATCAGATTGGATACAAACTCAATGGGCTCAGGATAAATGAACATACTCTTTCCAAAAATCATCAGTTCCGGCTTGTTTTCTTCCAGTAAACTTTTCAGTTTATCTTTATCTGGCTTATAAGGGTTATCTTCCATGACTGGAAAATTAATCACATTATCCTTTCCTGTCTCTGGATTCTCCTGAACATAATTAAAAAGAGCACCAAAAGGTTGTGAACTGAGATGGCCTCCCAAGTTTAATTCATTGTTCATCACCAGTTTCATTCTTCTTCTCGGCTGATCCTCAGGTTTTCCCCTGTTTATGAACCGTACCATGGCTTTGAACACCACTTCATTCGCCATTTGACCGCTGATGGGTCTCAATTCAACGTTTTCACAGTTAAAAAACTTTTTGAGTTCCTCAATAGCCTGTTCTTCTATCTCTTTAATATCATCGATTCCCTGGTAAAAGTAGACTTCCTTCCCTTTTATAGTTTTATGTTCTGCGTAGCGACCGGAGAAATCTGAAATCTCACACATTTTTACCAAAATGGAGGGTGTTGATTCAGAAGGAATCAGATTAAAACATTCTCTCTGCCTCCATCTGTTATTAATTCCAGCTCTTTTTGATAATCGTTCCACTTTTTCCAATAATAATGACATGTTATCTCTCCCTATATTCTATTTAAAATTACTTTCCTCTATTTCTGATATTTTATTTAGTCTTTTCTGATGGCGGCCACCTTCAAACTCTGTTTTAAGCCAAGTTTGGACAATATAAACAGCCTCATCTGCAGGAAGTATCCGACCTCCTAAAGTAAGGCAGTTTGAATTGTTATGCCTCCGGCTCATCTCTGCCATGAATTCATCACAGCATAAAGTGGCCCTTATTCCCTTGAATTTATTGGCTACCATGGCCATCCCTATTCCTGTCCCACAAATAAGAACAGACCGGTCATACTTTCCGGCTATGACCTGTTTTATGGCTTTTTCCGCAAAATCAGCATAGTTAACGCTCTGTTTTGAATAACATCCAAAGTCTTTAATCTCCACCTCTTTTTTTTGCAAAAATTTGATAACGTGCTGTTTCAAATCATATCCTGCATGGTCTGATGCCAGAGCTATTTTCATCCAGCCCTCCCTTTAAAATTCAAATTGACGGTCATCATAACTGCGTTACTGATAATAATGTTTATGAAATATTATATCAACATTTCTCCCCACAAAAAAGCAGAGTTAAAAGTATCTCTTGATTATTCACGAGCCGAGATGACTACTGAGGGGAATGGCATGGGATGAGGAATCCCCTGGGAGGGCAGAGCGGGCATGGTTCCTCTTTAGAGGAGAGCGAAGCCCAAGCGGGAGAGAGATTCCACGCTGGGGGATCGAGCGGGTGACGAATCCCTTGACCTTCCCCTCAAAACATTTTTTGGAAATGCATACATATTTTATGAATGATCAGGAGATCATTTGTTTGGCTTTATCCATCAACTCCACTGCCTTCTGCACCACTGGATCCTCCAACCGATAAACCTTCATCCCTTCCTCAATGCTCCATAGGGACGACACCAGCTCTCTTTTAATCTCCCTTTTTATCTCAGACTCGACTTCGTTAAAATCTTCTTCGTTATAAGAAAAGTCAATACTTTTCAGATATCTTTTAAAATCCTCTATAAACTCTGGGGTTATCTCCAAGTCTTTGCTGATTTCTTTAGCCCCTGTATTTTTTGATTCTTTTTCCAAAGGAAGTCTGTATTCTCTAGAGAGCTTTGTCTCGTTTTCAGTAAACTTTCTGGCATAAGCAAAGAAAGTCCCTCTGGATAAAAGTATGTATGTCAGTCTTTTTAGATCAAGAGAAACTTCATAATCCGGAGAGATTCCACCCTGCCCCAACACCTTTCTTCCTTTGTTGGTATAGGTGACTTCTCTTTCCTCAGGATTGACTTCCCTTCTGAGAATCCAATCCCCGAGATTACTGTAATCCCTTTGTATGGACCGTCCCGAGGGAGTATAATACCTTGCGGTAGTAAGAGCCAATGCCGCTTCATTGGAAATAGGAAATATGGTCTGGACAAGACCCTTTCCAAAAGAGGTCTCTCCTATAATAATCGCACGGTCATTATCCTGCAATGCCCCGCTCACTATCTCTGGTGCACTGGCGCTTCCTTTGTTTATCAAAACCACCACAGGTACTTCTTCAAACTGATTTTCCTTAGTGGCAATAAACAGCTTGTTGTATTGCTTCTTTCTTCCTTTTATGGAAACAATGGTCGCTCCTTCATGTAAAAATTCATCAGAAACTTCCAAAGACTGCACAAAAGTACCGCCTGAATTGCCTCTAAAATCAAGCACTAAATTCCTCATTCCTTTTTCTATTAGGCTGTTCATCTTTTGTTCCAACTCGTGGGTTGTGGTGGTGGAAAAATTCCTAATATAGATATACCCTGTTTCATCTGTGAGCATAAATGAATAAGGAACACTATGCAACGGGATCTCTTGTCTGGCAATGGTGAAATGAAGTGGTTCCTCCAGACCTTCTCTTATAACGGTGATGTTGACTTTAGTCCCCTTTTCACCTCTTAGTTTTAACATAGCCTGGTAGCTTGATAGAGGTTTGGTACTCTCTCCTTCAATATGGGAAATAATATCTCCAGGTTGAATACCAAGCCTGTGAGCCGGCGTTCCTTCAATGGGCGATATGACCATCAAACGGTCTCCATGCTTTTGTATCATAATTCCCAAGCCATAATATTTCCCCTTATAGTCTTCTTTTAAGTTATCGAGCCTATCAGGACTGAGAAAATAAGAATGAGGATCCAGCGTGGGAAGTATCCCTTTGATGGATTCATAAATCAGTTTCTTTGTATCAACTTGTTTGTAATAATTTTCCTTGACTGCAGCTATGATCTCAGCCTCTTTTTCAATTCCCTCAGACCAAGTGTCAACATTCCACAGCCAAACATTGACAAATAGAAAAAGTAGCGCAGAGCTCAGCAGTATCTTTTTTTTCATCTCTTTTTTCCTGATTGAATATTACCAAAGGGTGCATAAGTTGTAAAGTCGATACACCACCCAACAAGAAACTTCCATTTGACTTATATGCATCGACAAGTTATATTTCCATAGCAAGAATTGCACCTGGATTATTCAGGAGTCAAAGAAGATCGCCTTTTTTTATGAATAAGGTCAGGTTAAATAAAAAAGACTAAAATGTTTGGAAGTATAGGTGTTCCAGAACTCTTAATCATTTTGGCCATTGCTCTGCTTATTTTCGGCCCTAAAAAACTCCCAGAAGTTGGTAAATCAATAGGTAGAGCCTTAAGAGAATTTAGAAAGACTTCAGATGAGATTAAAGGAAAAATCGAGGATGAGATTCAGGCTGAAGAATTTAAAGAAATTCAACGTGACATTGATAACATAGGAAAAACAGACTCCACTCATCCTTCAACTCCTGATTACGAACAAAAAGAAACAGAAAGTCCTTATGAAGAAGCACAAGAACCTAAAAAAGATAATAAAACAAAAGAAAAAAACAAACAGGAAATAAAGGGTCATGAGGAAGGCAAAAAAAAGCCCTGACAGTATGACCTTCCTTGAACATCTTGAAGACCTCAGAAAAAGGTTATTCTATTCATTCCTTGCCGTGGTTATTTCAGTTATTCCCGCTTGGTTTTTCCACAAACAACTCTATGACATTCTAGCTATTCCTGTCACCAAATACTTGCCAGAAGGTAAAACACTGGCCTTTACTTCTTTGACTGCTCCTTTTATGCTTTACATCAAAGTCTCTTTTTTGGCTGCCATTATATTCGCATCTCCTTTTGTTTTTATTCAGATCTGGTACTTCATCTCCCCTGGTCTGTATAAAAAGGAGAGAAAAGCGGTCATCCCATTTGTCTTTTTTTCTTCACTGTTTTTTATTTCTGGGGCCGTATTTGCATATTTTATTGTGTTTCCCTTTGCCGTCCGATTCTTTTTGTCCATTGCTGAAGGTTTTGATCCGGTCATCACAGTAGATCAATACTTTTCTCTTGCTTTAAGGGTTATTCTAGGCATAGCTCTTGTGTTCGAACTTCCCACCCTAGTTTATTTCTTCTCCCAATTCGGGATTATAACAGCAAAAATGATGATCAAGTATTTCAAATACGCGGTGCTGGTCGTTTTTATTATCGCCGCTATTATCACTCCTACCCCTGATCCCATAACTCAAAGCATCGTGGCTCTTCCTATGTTGGGACTTTATGGCTTCAGCATCTTGATCGCTCTTCTCGTAGGTAAGAAAAAAGAAAAAAAGAGAAAAAAACAAGATGAGGACCTTGCTGGATAAATGACTCGATTTAAAACCATAGGACTAACCGGAACCAATGCTTCAGGAAAAGGAGAAGCAGCACAATTCTTTGTGAAACATGGTTATGATTATATTTCTTTATCAGATTTCATCCGAGAGGAGCTCAAAAAAAACAGCATCAAAATAACAAGGGACAACTTGATTATCACCGGCAATCAAATGAGAAAAAAGCTTGGTCCTGATATTTTAGCTCAAATGGCAGTAAACAAGATAAAAGGAAAAACAGTCATAGATAGCATCCGGAATGTGAAAGAAATAGAATACATAAGGAATCATACTGAATTTACTCTTCTATCTATTGATGCTTCACCGGAAATCAGATTCCTACGTGCAAAAAAGAGAGGAAGACATGAATCTGTAGACACTTTGGAAGAGTTTATTGAAATAGAAAAAAAAGAAATGACCGAAAGAAAAAAAGGACAACAGTTAAAAAAATGTATGGAATATGCTGATTTTAAAATCCTCAATCAAGGGACCCTCCGAGAATTTCATAAAAAATTGGAAGTTTTCTTATGAATCCACAAAGAATATCAAAAAACCAATATTACCTTAATATCGCTAAAGAAGTCTCCCGGAGGAGCACCTGCTTCCGCAGGTCTATTGGAGCTATTATCATCAGAGATGATCAGATTATCTCTACCGGATATGCGGGAGCTCCCCGAAAAACAAAAGACAGTTTTGAGCACGGAAGCTGCCTCAGGGATAAACTAAAAATCCCCCACGGACAGCGCTATGAACTCTGCCGGAGTGTCCATGCAGAACAAAATGCCATTATCAATGCAGCTCGAGCTGGGGTGAGCCTTTTGGGCGGAGATATGTATATTTACGGAAGCAAATATAAAAATAACGAGCCTATAGATGCTTTTCCCTGTTTCATCTGCAAAAAGATGATCATCAATGCCGGGCTAAAAAAGGTCATATGCTCCACATCTGATGGAGGAATGAAGATATTTGAAGTCAACGAATGGGCCAGAGAATGGAGGGAAAAAGACATCATCGACACTAAACACCAGTATGGGAAATAGTATGAAAAAGGTGAAAGGTGAAAGGTAAATTGCAAATGGCGAATGGTGAAAGGTTAAATGGGAAATGAAAAAGGAGAAAGGTGAAAGGCAAAAGGTGAAATGAAATTTATAAACCTAAAATTAAATAATTTAATGATTTTATTTTTTATGTTGGTTTTTTTGAATCCTCTTTATTCACAGGAAAAAGAAAAAATCGAATCGGAAAAGAAGAAACCAGCTTCTCTTTTAGAACTCCTGGACATCATCCCCTCTGACGAATCCATAGATTATGTCCAAAGTAAGACTCAATTCCAATTGCATACTCTCCCCACAGAACAGAGGCATCCCGCAACCTGGAACCTGAGCGAAGTAGTCCGAGAAGACTGTGCAGCAGGCTTAGAAATGCTTTTTAAAGTCGACCAAGACATCATCAAAAAACTGGATCAGCTTTCTCAAAACACAGATCTTCTTAATACAACGGTAGAAGCCATAAAAAACGCCATTCTATCAGGTCATAAAATATATATATATGGATGCGGGGCCACAGGACGTCTGGCAAAACAGATGGAAAGCACTTTTTGGAGACCTTTCTGGGAAAAAATAAAGATTCAAGAACGGATATGGAAGAAGTTAAAACCCCATTTAAAAGAAAATGTAGAACAAACACTCATAGGTGAGATGACTGGGGGAGACAGGGCTCTCATCAGTTCCCTGGAAGGTTTTGAAGACCTTCAGCTTATTGGAGAACTCCAGTTAAAAGAACACAAAATCAAAAAAGGAGACGTAGTTATTTGCGTTACAGAAGGGGGAGAGACCTCATCTGTTATTGGGACCATTTTATATGCTTTAGAGCAGAGGAAAGCTTCATCTGGGTATAATCCTGAAAATAGCCGAGAAAAGCTTTTTTTCGTTTACAATAATCCTGACGATAAGCTCAAGCCCTTTAACCGCAGCCGAAAGGTCCTCACAGAAAAAGGTATCACCAAAATCAATCTCTTCACAGGTCCCCAAGCCATTACTGGCTCCACCCGGATGCAGGCCACCACTATCGAGACTTTTGTGATCGGTCATATCCTCCAAACAGCCCTGGACCAGACATTGAGGACGTTTTTATCTAAAAAAGATCTGGCAAAGTTAGGATTTGAAAAAAATATCGTACTCAAAGACAAATTCAAAGAATTTGAGGGAATCTTAAACCAGGTTCGCAAAGCCATCCCTGAGATAGCTTCACTCACTCTGCTTGAAGCCAAAACATATCGATCCAAAAACTTTTCAACTTATTTTGCCTGCGAAGGTCTGATCACTGTTTTTATTGACTCCACAGAGAGAAGTCCTACTTTCCGTCTTTTTCCTCTAGACACAGTGAACCAAAAAAAACGCCAATCCTGGATCCAAGTATGGACCAAAGCCCCTAACCTGGAGAGAGCATGGGAGGCTTTCCTCAAAAGGCCTTTTCACGGCCTTTCATATGATTTCTATCATGAACCATTTCAGAATAGAATCCAGGACCCTTTTCTTAAAAAAGCCGCCCTGGAGAGCCTGAAAACTGCAGGAAACGACCAGAAATATCTTTATGACTTTTCCTTTTCTTCTTCAAATATAAAAAAAAGAGGTCCGGAACCAGGGGACTTGGGGGTCTTAGTGTCTGTATCGCCTGAAGAGGATCTCTTTGAAAAAAAAGATTCCTGCTTCCGAAAATTCATCCGTGTTTTCAAACAAAACAAATCAAACACAGCCGTGCTGTGCGTTTCCAGCCGGCCTGAAAACAAGACCGACCGGCTGGTTCAAAAAATCCCAGAATTGGATCTGGCTCACAAGGATGTCTCTGTGACCATTCCTATCCACAACCAAAATGATCCTTTAAACATCAACCAACACATCGCTCTCAAAATTACTCTGAATGCTCATTCCACAGCTGTGATGGCCCGTCTGGGAAAAGTGGTGGGCAACACCATGACCAACGTCAGCCCCAGCAATTTGAAGCTCATCGGAAGAGCTACTTATCTTATCCAATCCCATGTCAATGATGTGCTCTCCTCTCCTGAATGGGTTGAGAACAACGGGCTGTTCAGCCACATATCTTATGGAGAAGCCAATGCGGTTTTGTTTGAATCCATCCGATTTCTAAAGGAAGGGACCGATAAACCAGGACAGACCGCTGAAGTGGCCCTGTCCATTATCCGTATCCTGGAATCCATCCGCCAGAATAAAGCGGTATCTCAGGAAGAAGCTTTTGGGATCGTGCAAAAAAAAGGTCTCCTTCAATATCTCTCCAGTGTCCTGGATTAATCAAAAGTCAATAAAAACATCGCCATTTTTTTATGAATAGGTCAGGTTAATCTGAATCATTCACGAGTCGAGGCAGTAGAGAGCTTAAAGAAATTCGGGTATGGCTGAAGCGACATTAAAGATTTAGCCTTCTGATGAGTTTTTTGAGGGAATCCGGCAAAGCCGGACGACGAGTATGTTTGACCCACGGACGGGGGGAGTTACGGAGGCGCCGAGAAAAATGAAGAAGAATGGCGTTAAAAATCTTTAGCGAGCACAAGCCATATCTGAATTTCATCTCGGCTCGCCAGTAAGGTAAAAAAATGGCGATTAAAATGAAAGTAAAAACAAACAAAAATATTTCAGTTGTCATTTTTTAAAAAGTATGCATATCCTTGAGATCAAAACAAATAAATGAACATCGCCATCTTTTTATGAATAGGTCAGGTTAATTACAAACGAGAAAAGTGTTCAAATCATTGTTCTTAAAAAAAACTTGTTTATCGCTGAAGCAAAATGAATAATAAAAACATCGCCATTATTTTATGAATAATTCAGGATGTTAAATCTTCACATAAGTAGAAGCCCTTATATAAAAAAAATATTTTCTATTTTTTTTGTCTTGATTGTTCTCGCCTGCCTCTATGTTCTGGTGTTCAAACAAACCCATCCTGAAAAAAGAGTGATACTGGGAAACGAAATTTTCGTTTCCCGTTATCTTTCAGAAATCAAAAACCAACGCCTGGGGCTGGTGGTGAACCATACCTCCAAACTTCCCAACAGCGTGCATATTGTGGACGCGCTCATTGAAAAAGGCGCTCAGGTGACCTCTCTTTTCTCTACCGAGCATGGATTTTTGGGCGATCAAGAAGCCGGCCAAGTCATTCAGGACAGCCGGTATAAAGGAATAAATGTTTACAGCCTGCACGGAAGCATCAAAAAACCAACTCCGCAGCAAACCAAAGACTTGGATGCTTTTGTCTACGATATCCAGGATGTGGGAGCCCGGTTCTACACCTATATCACCACCATGAAATACATCCTCGAGTCTGCCGCGGATGAGAATATTCCTGTATACATACTTGACCGTCCCAATCCAACTTCCGGTCAAATCATAGAAGGACCTCTTTTGGATATGAAACTGGAGTCTTTCACCGCCCCCTGTCCCATTCCTATCCGCTACGGTCTGACCTGCGGGGAACTGGCTTTGATGATGAAAGGGGAAAACTGGATTCCTCAGAACACAGACATTCAAGTGATTAAAATGAAGGGATGGAAGAGAGAATCTTTTTGGGAAGAAACCGGACTTCCTTGGATCCAGACGTCTCCCAATATCCCTTTGTCTGATACTGCTCTGGCATATCCAGGAATAAGCCTATTAGGGGGAATAGGACTCAATCATGGGATTGGAACTCCCAACCCTTTTCTCCTATTCGGAGCTCCCTGGCTTAATCCGGACATCATCTTAAAGAATATAGATAAAAAGGCTGTTAAAGGAGTTAACCTCCACCCTTATTCTTATACTCCCCGTTCCATTCCTGGAAAAACCGCATATCCTCCCTATAAAGACAGGCTTTGTCATGGTGTTCTTATGTCCATACAGGACAGAGAAGAATTCCGCTGCGTTGGATTCACACTAGCTCTTATCAAAATACTAAAGGTCAATTATCCGGACAGAATAAAAGTCATCACCAAAAGACTGGACAGCCTTTTTGGGAATGAATGGCTGAGCCTTTATATCCGGGACCAGCTTTCTCACGAACAGCTCTGCAGTCTTATAAAAAAAGACGAAGAAACCTTCCGCCAGCAAAGAAAAACCTACCTCCTCTATTAACCGGGAGTCATCCCCATTCACATCCTGAGTCCCTATAAAATTCAGGTGGGGCTGCATCGACATGATAGATTTAGCCTTATTCCTATTATTCCCTGATGATTTCTTTGACCCGCATGAGCTGCACCTGGTAGGACCTTTCCATCTCTTCCAGGCGTCCTGAAATATATCTTATGGTTTCTTTGAGATTGGGGATGAGGATATGCTCCAAAGCATTGACCCTCCGCCGGGTCACCTCTATCTCTCTGGCAAACAGTTCCACAGCTTTCCATAAACGAGCGATCTCCATCAAATCTTCCAGAAGCTCCCTCATCTTTTTTAGCCCTATGTCCAGCTCGCTTTCTGTGTTGAAATAATCATAATCTGAAATCTCAAGCTCCTGAATCTTGAATTTAGGTATGGATAGATTGAATATTGTTTCTGATTCCACTTCCACTTTTAAACCGCCCTCCGGAATATATTTCTCTATTTGTTTTCCTGAATTTCTGGTCCGGGCCAAGGCCAATGAAATGAACACCTTATTGAGCTTTTCCTCAATGCCTTCCTGCAGTTCATTCAGCTTTTTCATGAGGTCCAAAAACTGCCTCATGATCTCTTCCAGTTTATCTTTGAGCAGCTTGTGTCCGCGCTCGGCCAGCTGGGTCCTCTTGCGCAGACGCAGAAGTTCCATCCGGTTGGGATTGACCTTCAATCTCATTTTTCTTTAGGATAATATTTTTCCAGTAATTCCGGGCTGATCCTTTTGAGTTCTGCCCGGGGAACCATACGTAAAAGCTTCCAACCTAAATCCAAAGTCTGTTCAATGGAGCGGGCTTCAGATTCTCCCTGCTGCACAAATTCATTTTCATATCTATCCGCAAAATCCAAATAAATCCTGTCCATATCAGAAAGAGCTGCCTCCCCTAAGATCAAAGCCAGCTCTCTGGCTTCTTTGCCTCTGGCATAGCAGGCGAAAAGCTGATTCAAGACATCAGCATGGTCCTCTCTGGTTTTCCCCTCACCGATTCCTTTGTCCTTAAGACGGGAAAGACTGGGAAGAACATCGATCGGGGGATAGATCCCCTTTCGGTGGATCTCCCGCCCCAACATGATTTGTCCTTCTGTGATGTATCCGGTCAAATCAGCAATGGGGTGAGTCTTGTCATCTTCGGGCATGGTGAGGATGGGAATGTAGGTGATGGAACCGGTTTTCCCTTTGATCCGTCCGGCCCTCTCATACATGGAAGCCAGGTCTGTGTACAAATAGCCGGGATAACCCCTGCGACCGGGAATTTCCTTCCGGGCTGCTGAAATCTCTCTAAGCGCTTCAGCATAAAAAGTATAATCGACCAGAATGACCAGCACATGCATATCCAAGTCAAAAGCAAGATATTCAGCACAGGTGAGCGCCAGTCTGGGAGTGGCGATCCGCTCTATAGGAGGCTCGTTGGCTAGATTCAAAAACACCACGGACCTTTCCAAGGCTCCGGTATCTCTGAAATCCTCAATGAAAAAATTGGCCTCTTCAAAAGTAATGCCCATGCCTCCGAAGACCACAGCAAATTTCTCTTCCTTGCCCAGCACCTTAGCCTGTCTGGCTATTTGAGCGGCTATTCGGGAATGGGGAAGTCCGCTTCCGGAAAAAATGGGAAGTTTCTGGCCTCTCACCAGAGGATTCATGCCGTCTATGGATGAAATCCCTGTTTGAATGAATTCTGAAGGATAATCCCTTGCTTGAGGGTTGATGGGGCTTCCGTTTATGTCCAGCATTTTTTTGGCTATGATCTCTGGGCCTCCGTCTTTAGGATGTCCGGATCCGTCAAAAACTCTTCCCACGATTTCATCCGACACTCTCAATTTCTGAGAGCGCCCCAGGAACCTGACTTTTGACTTGTCAATATCCAACCCTGTGGTTCCTTCAAAAACCTGAACCACGGCTCTTTCCGTTGAAATATCCAGCACTTCGCCTCTTCTCAGCTGCCCTCCCGGGGCTTCGATTTCAACCAGCTCTCCGTATTTTACATCCTCGATCTTTTCAACAATAACCAGAGGACCCACAATATTGGATACCGTCAAATATTCTTTTTGCATTTTCAAATCACCCTTTTTCCTTGGTCAGTTCTTTGAACTTTTCGTCGATTTGAATGAAAACATCCTGAACAGATTCCTCTCCCTCTTCGGAAATGAATTTCATTTTGGATATCCGTTCTCTTACTTCCAGACTTATGATATCCTCCAGGCTAACCCCCTCTTCAAGAGCTTTTATACCCAGATTGTGAAAATGAATGATGATTCTCAGCATCAAATACTGCTTTCTTAAGGAAGTATAGGTGTCCTGAGGATGAAACGCATTCTGATGGAGAAAGTCCTCTCTTATGGACTTGGCTGATTCAAGCACCAAACGCTCCTTATCGGAGAGTGACTCCACTCCCACCAGCCTGGCGATCTCCAAAAGTTCGGATTCCTCTTCCAGAATCTTTATGGCTTCCTGTCTGATTTCAGCAAAATCTTCAGCAATATCTTTCTCCCAGAAATCCATTATATTATCCACATACAAAGAATAGCTGTTCTGCCAGTTTATGGCCGGGAAGTGCCTCTCATTGGCGAGTTTATCATCCAGCGCCCAAAACACTTTGACCACTTTAAGGGTGGACTGAACCACAGGGTCGGACAAATCTCCTCCCGGAGGAGAAACCGCACCGATCACACTCAAGGCTCCCTTCCTGGTATCAGAGCTCAGGCATTCCACTCTTCCCGCTCTTTCATAGAACTCAGCCAATCTGGAAGCCAAATAAGCCGGATAACCTTCTTCTCCGGGCATTTCTTCCATCCGCCCTGAGATCTCTCTCAATGCCTCAGCCCAGCGGCTGGTGGAATCAGCCATCAAAGCCACAGAATAACCCATGTCCCGAAAATACTCAGCTATGGTCATCCCCGTATAAATAGAAGCTTCCCGGGCAGCCACCGGCATATTGGAGGTATTGGCAATGATAATGGTCCGTTCCATCAAGGGACGGTCTGTGGTCGGGTCTTTGAGCTCGGGGAAACTCAACAAGAGATCTGCCACCTCATTTCCTCTTTCTCCACAGGCCACAAACACAATAATCTGGGCATCTGACCATTTAGCCAATTGGTGCTGAACCACGGTTTTGCCGCTTCCAAAAGGTCCGGGCACACAGGCCGTTCCTCCTTTGGCCAGAGGAAAAAGCGTGTCCAGCACTCTCTGACCTGTGACAAGAGGAGTCACCGGCATGTGTCTTTGTTTCACTTTCCGGTTTTGACGGATAGACCAGACCTGAAACAAACGGATTTTGTGTTCCCCATCCTTACCTTTGATAACCGCGGCCTCTTCTTCTATGCTCATTTGTCCCTTTTTGATTTCAACCACTTTTCCTTTGTGTCCCGGCGGCACCATGACTTTATGCTTTATAAGGGGGGTCTCTTCGATCTCTCCCAGAAAATCTCCTTCATCGACCTTCTGTCCTTTTTTAACCAGAGGTGTGAAATTCCATTTCTTTTTTCTGTCCAGGGGAGGTACTTCGATCCCTCTAGTGACAAAATCTCCCTCTTTTTCCATGATCACATCCAGAGGACGCTGGATCCCATCATAAACCGATTGGATCAAACCGGGCCCCAGCTCCACACTCAATGGCTTCCCGGTCAGGACAACCGGCTCTCCGGGACCAATACCCGTGGTGTCTTCATAAACCTGAATAAAAGCTTTGTCTTCTTCAAGTTCAATGATTTCTCCGATAAGTCCCATTTCGCCGATTCTGACCATATCGTACATTTTGGCTCCCAGACATTCGGAAGCCACCACCAGAGGTCCTGCGGTTCTAATGATTTTTCCTTTTTTCATTTTTTATCTTTTCCTCTAACTAAAGAATCCGAACCCGTCGCTTTAATGGAAAGGTCTTTCATCCTTTTCTCTAATAGGTCTGACACCTCTCTATAATCGGAAAACCCAGCAATCACCGGACAAAATTTTTTCTCCAGCTTCTGGATCTCCTCGGCCAAAGGCTCTAAAAACCGGTGATGGACAAGACACAGAGCGATCTCTTCTTTCTCCAGTCCTTTTATAACCTCTCGGGCCTCTTCCACATTCTTTGGAGTATACACTTTCAGCCCCAAAGCTCTTAAGGGAAGAATCAAATCCGCATCTCCCATCACAGCTATTTTATCAAACATAGGTCTCACTGATCCTGTTCTTTAATATTTCTGTTGGGACGCCGTTGATCTTTCCCACGCCCACCATCCGGAATAAATCCAATTCTTTCTTTTTTGACTGTACATAAGTAAAGATGGGTTCCGGCCCAAACACAATATACCGGGCCTTTCGTAAGTATTCCATAAGAAAATCTTCAAATCTTCTCTCCATCTCCACAAAAGACTCCTCTTCTTGAAAAGCATCCGCAGCCTCGCTCCATTCCTCAAAATAAGGGCTGTACTTCAACGCTTCATTGATATCCGAATAAGAAAGGCCATAAAATCCTTTTATCTTCTCCTTTTGGATGAATCCACCCTGCATCAGAATCGATTCCAATTTTTCTTGAGAAAGCTCCATATATTTGGCCCGGGCCAGCATTTTGAGATTGCCCAGGTCTATCCGATGCCGAACATAATCCACGATAAAAGAATACCCGGCTTTTTGGGATAGATTGAGAGCGTCTTCAGGAGAATTTTCCTGTTCAATCACTTTGAATACCTTTTTTTCCAGAAAAAGTCCGGAGGTGGATTGAAGCAGACTCTGATACTCTTTCTGAAGAAAGGCATCCAATTTCCGGGTGTCTTTGATCTCCTCCATTTCTTCGAGGAAAGTCCCGGCATCAAACAAGACTTTCAGAGCCGAAGAAAAATCTCTTTCCTCCGCGCTTTCCAGAAACACATCCCTGGGAATAAGCCTATTTTCTAAAGCGCGGATCCGGCCCACAGCAAAAGTGTAATCCAGCCGGGAAACCTTCATAGCTTCAAGTCCTCAGCGATCTGGGCTTCCAGCTCAGGCCGAAGCTCATTCCTTATCCATTTCTTATCCACAACGCTCTGCTTCTCTCCCTCTTTCAGTATCACTTTTTTCTTCAAATCCTTTTTCCCTTTAAGCGCCTGGTCAAATGCTTGATCCAGGACCTGACCGATCATCTCTTTTTTACAAAAAAGGATCTTCATCTTCTTATCCAGCCTGGCTTGGGTGGTGATCCGGGTGGCTTCCATTTCTGCCCGCCGCTTCTCATGGAGAAGATATTCTTCGGATTCTTTAGAAGCTTCCATTTCTGCGTTTTTCTTTATCTGCTTGGCCTTCTTCTGGCTTTCCTCTACAATTTTATGAGCTTCGGATTCGGCTTGAGAGCTTATTTTTTTTAAAATCTCATCTAAACCCATTTTATGTCTCTACACCAAAACTATAATTGAATCCCATTCAGCAAAATAATGGTGATCAGCAGTCCCAAAACCGCATAAGTTTCAACCAGGGCGGCAAAGATCACAGGCTTCATCATGTCCTTGGGCTGTTTGGCAACCATATAAACCCCCGAAGTACAGACTTTCCCTTGATGAATCCCTGAAAGCAGCCCGGTGAAAGCAATAGGAAGACAGGCGATCAGTATCTGCCATCCTTGATAAATGGTGGGCATCACCACGGTTCCTCCGGTTAACCCCAGCTTCAAAATAACCAGAAAAGCGCTGAGAAAACCATAGATCCCCTGAGTCCCGGGAAGAGCCACCAAAAGAAGAAGACCGCCGAATTTTTCAGGGTCTTCGCTCAAGACTCCGCTGGATGCCTGGCCCGCTAATCCGATTCCAATGGCTGAACCGATCCCGCCAAAAATCACAGCAAACGCTCCGCCTAATATCGCTAATGTCAGACCTAACGCCATTTCAACCTCCTTATATAAACAAATATTTTCTTATAACAAAACTCATGTTTGTATAAATTCCGTGTACTCATTTTCTAATTCAAAGGCCTTAAAAGGCTGTCCTCCTGAATCAAAAAACTTGCTGAAAAACTCCACAAACTGAAGCCTCATGGAATGAACAAACCCGCCCAAAAAACTGATGCCCAGGTTGAACAAATGCCCCACAGCAAAGATCAAGGCCGCAAACAGCCATCCGATCCAGGGCACCCCCAGAGCGCTCTCAACCAATGTATTGACCACCATGGCTATGACCGTAGTGGCCAGACCCAAAGCCAGAAGACGGGAATAAGAGAGCACATCTGAAAGATACCGGGAAATATCATATAAACCATACAGACCACCAAAAAATCTGAGGATCGGGTTTCGGTTGGGAGAGGCAAAAAAGACAATTCCCAGGGCCCCTCCGATAGTGACATAGCCCCATATTGGAGCATTGGTTAAGAAATACAGCACCAGACTGGGCAGCAGCGCCAGCCATCCTCCCTGAACAAAAATCGCTTTTAAATACTTTTTTTGTTTTATATCTGTGATCATCCTTAATAAGGTGCCAAACCACACCTGGATAAATCCAAGCACCAAAGAAAGAATGAGAAAAGATAAAGGATCATTTAATGGGTCTATGACCATCAATGCTGGCACAGGAAAACCAAACCATCCTCCCACCATACTCCCTAAAAAGATATTGGCCACCCCCACTATAGCGAGCAGCTTCATAAAAAGTCTCAGCCCCCCCTTGGGTTTAGCGAACTTCAAATACAGCAGACTTATGATGGTGACAACCAGTCCATAACCCGCTTCACTCACGGTCAATCCCAAAAAGACAAAAAAGAAAGGAGCCAAATACATGGTGGGGTCCAAAGATCCCCGGGTCGGAAGACCGTACAGCTTGGTCACGATCTCAAAAGGCTTCCCCGCCGGAGGATTATCCAGAACCACAGGAGGTTCATCATCTGGAAGAGGGAGACGAAAAAAATATTCAACTGATTCTGAATAGGATTTCATTTTTTGCTTCAGCTTTTCGATATTTTTTTCCTGGATCCAGCCATCCAGGAAAAAAACATTTTTAGTCTCTCCTAAATAACCGAAAAATTTATCTTTATTCCGCTCATTCAATAGGCTGTCATAAACAAGCATCAGCTTTTCTTTGTACCGGACGCTCAGTTTTTCTGCCTGATTATCTATTTCTAAAGCTTGTTTTTCTCCCTTTTTTATCTCCTGATCAATTTTCTCCATCACATCGGTTACTAAGTCAGACTCTTCGGCTCTATCTAAAACGGTCTCAGAAAAATAAAAAGGATTGAATGACATCTCTCTCAAAAGTTCCTCAAATTCCTCTTTTTTTTCTTTGAGATAAATCACCAAAATCAGGACTTCTCTTTTGCCTTGATGGATGACATTCACCCACAGCTCCTGCTTTTCTTGAATGTCTTTTAGGTTTCCCAGCTCTGATATAGGTATACTCCCCAGCATCATTTCTATGAGCTCTGTAGGCTTAAATTGAAGGATGGGAATGTCCAAACTCTCAAAAGGTTTTAATATTGATTTTTCCCGGGCTAAATACTGGTTTTTTGATAAAATATCTTTTCTTGTTTTTTCCAATCTTTCAGCTTTTTCAACCACCGAAACATAATCAAACTCTAGTATTTCTTTTCTCTGAGATATGGATAACTTTGGTTTTTCCAATAGAATTTTTTCAGCCAATCCTTTATCTTCCCATTTGGAAAGATAATCTATAACGTGAGACAGTTGAAACAAGCGGTGTTCGATTTTGGATTCTTCCTGATAAGGGATGTTGAGCCCCAGTTCATCAAAATCAGTTTTTTCTATCTGGATAAGTCCCTGCTCCTGCAAAGAGGAAAGAAAATCTTTTTTTATTCGGGAATGGCCTATGATCTGGACCTTTTGTAGTTCCGCAACAGCCATGGATCAGATTTCCCCGCTTTTTATATATTTCTGGATTCGTCCGGCGGCTTTTTTCACGGCTTTTTCCTTTGACTTTTCGGCTCTGCGGCGGATAGCTGTGACTTCTTTATCCGCCTCTTTATGGATCTTATTGGCTTCCTGAGAAGCCTTCTTGATGATGGAATCTTTTTTTTCCTGAGTTTCCTTTTTAGTTTCCTCCATCATTTTCTTTTTAATCTCTTCAGCTTCCTGCTGGGCTTCCTGAATGATTTTTCGAGAGGTCTCCTTCCGGGCTGACTGTATGTCCTTATCTGCCTTATCCTCTGCCTTTTTTATCTTTTCTAAAGCCTCTAGAGGAGAAATCTCCTTTTGATTCTTTTCCATTTCCTATCCTTTGACTTCTTTTTATTCTTCAGCTCGTTTTTTATACAGTATATTTGGGTTTAAAGTAGGATTATATAAAAATATGAATACTTTGAAAAGAATTTTGGTTATTTTAAAACTGTGACATCCGATTCTACCTGGATTATTCACGAGTCCAGGTTACAGGAAAAAATCATGCTGGAGATAATAAGCCCTAAAGTCATAGGTCTTCTTTGGGACTCTTTTCTCCAGCTCTTTAAAGGGAGACTTATAGTCGAATTGAGCATAAAGAAAAAGAATATGGGCTCCTCCCTCAACCAAATCTTCAACCAAGTCATATTCCACTTCACTATTAAGATGCACAATCAATCCCCCTCCATTTAAATTCGCATTCTGGCATGTGTCCAGCAACAACTGCAGGTTCTCCCTGTCTATTACCTTATCAGTAATATGTATCCATGGCCCATGACTTCCGATTTCCTCAAAAATAGGATCTAAAGGCCCATGATGGTAATATACTAACCGTGTGTTTCCTTCTCTACAGCATCTTGCAAGTTCATTAAGAGCAGACCATTCTGTTTCGGCTTCCCAGCTGCTTACGTAAATATAAGCTCCACTTCTGGCTATGGTAATAAGCCCTGAAAAAACAGAAGCCTTTGATTCTTCTCTTTTCCCAAACTCCCCTGTCTGGAGATATGCCAAAAGCGAGTCTTTCTTATTGCATTCCAGTACTAATTCTTCAAGCTCTTTGAAATCTTTTCTGGTTTGGTCATCAGTGTATATATCCAATCCCGAATCAATAAGCCACATTAAATCTATCTTTTCAAACCGACCTGTATCAATGAGACGAAAACGGTAACCCTTTTTTCGGCACATCCCAGCAGCATCTTTGATCCAGTCATAATCATACTGGTCATCACGCACAGTGATATTCCGACCCCTTTCTGCTATATCCAGCAGATCAAATCCTTCAGTCAAGGCATCAGAGCTTCTGTCTTTTGGTTCTTTTTTTTGTTTCTCTTCTTCCATTCCAAATATCCGTTTACCTAAATTTATGGATATCCATTATGACAAATAGAGTGGGTCAAGTAAAGCCTCTTGAAAAAAGGGTAGGCATATTCTATTATCGAAAAAGGAATTCTTAAAAAATGAAAGAATGTGTGGTGCTTTTTTCCGGGGGCATTGATTCCACCACTTCTCTTTACTGGGCAAAAAATAAATATGATAAGGTCAAAGCCTTGACCTTTAATTACGGACAAAGACACAAAATAGAAATAGAACTCTCTAAGCATTTGATAAATAAAATAGGTATCCCCCAAACTGTGTTAAACGTAGATTTGACCCAAATCGGAGGTTCCTCTCTTACAGACAAGAATATTCCTGTACCAGATTATGATCCGGAGAAAAAAAAAACCAAAACTCTCCCTTCTTCATATGTCCCCTTTAGAAACGGAATATTTCTTTCTTTAGCAGCTGCTTGGGGAGAAGCACATGAAATATACGAGGTTATATGCGGATTTAATGTGATCGACTCTCCTGATTACCCGGACACCCGAAAAAAATTTGTGATTGCTATGGAAAAATGCTTTAATATCGGTACTTCAAGGTTTAAAAAAGACCAAAAATTCCAAATCAAAGCCCCGTTTATCCAAATGAAAAAATCAGAAATAATCAAAGAAGGTCTCTCTCTGGGAGCAGACTATTCTTATTCCATTTCCTGTTATTCAGGAAGTGAAATCCCTTGTTTCAAATGCCCTGCCTGCCGCATGCGGCAGAAAGCATGGCAGGATGCAGGACTTAAGGACCATCTTATAAAAAGACTTGAAAAAGAGGGGAAATTATGAGCTGGACACTCAAAGTCAAAGACAAATTTCAGGCTGCCCATTTTTTAAAAGGATATGAAGGCAAATGCGAAAAAATCCACGGCCATACCTTTTATGTGGAAGTCCAGGTGCTGGTCAAGAGTCTGGACAAAACCGGAATCGGGATTGATTTTAAACGGATCAAACAGGCTTTATCTGAATTGATGCCTGACCACACTCTTCTAAACGAAGTGTATGACTTCAATCCGTCAGCCGAGAATCTATCCCGGCTTTTCTTTAATGAACTAAAAAAGAAGCTCCCGGTCAAATCTGTCACCGTATGGGAATCTGAAGATGCCTCAGCCACATACTCTGAAGATAACTGAAATCTTTTCATCCATTCAGGGTGAAGGCTTGCGTCTGGGAGAACCCACTCTGTTTATAAGACTGACCGGATGCAATCTCAAATGTCATTTCTGCGACACCAAATACGCCTGGGAAGGGGGAGAAAATCTTAGAGTCGAGCAGATTTTAAACAGAGTGAAAAAAGAACAAAAGAAATTCCCTTCCCAATGGGTGTGTATCACTGGAGGAGAACCTCTTATTCAAGATTTAAAGACATTAGCAGAGGCCTTAAAAAAAATAGGGATGAAGATCCAGATCGAAACCAATGCCACCCAATACCAAGAACTGCATGTGGATTGGTATACCCTATCCCCAAAACCTCCTGATAATTTCTTTCAGCCTGAATATACCAGAATAGCCAAGGAAGTGAAACTGGTGGTGACACAGGACTTGTCCATGAAAGTGATTCGCAGACTAAGGAATGCATTCCCCGAGGAAACCCCGATTATTCTGCAGCCCGAATCCAATCAAAAATGGAGCATGGATAAAGGGATAAAACTGCTTGAAGGATCCTTAAGAGAAGGATTGAAAAATATCAGAGTCTCCGTCCAACTTCATAAAATCTATGATATTAAGTAGTTGTTATTTTTTGTTTTATTTATAACAAAGGAATCCCAAAGTAAACTCATTTATTTCAAGTAAAAATCATTATCCTCTTTATTATATTTAATAAAATCATTTAGTTTTGAACATTTTTCAGGATCAATAATTCGCTCCATACTATATATCGCGGCCCTTTCATTTCTTTTTTCATTTATTTCTGGATTGTAAAACTCCCAAACAAGTGAATGATCTTTTGTGATCTCGAAAACTCGTCCCTTATTGCTTTCTGTTATGAGTGTGTTTTCTTCAGGCAATCTTTGACACCATCCTCTTATACTAGAAAAAAATCTCTCTGGTATTTGGGATTCATACTTCCATAAAATTTTTTTTGAAATGGGATCAAGCTCAATAATCCGAGAATATTTTCTGTCCGGTCCATTGTCAAATACTAAAATGTTTCCGTTCTTCAAAAGTGTCGGATGGTGCTGTCTGCTTAAATTGTTATTTCCCCAAATCCAGACCAATTTCTCTTCTATCAAATCTAATATACCTATTAAGTTAAATTCTCTTACAGAGATCAATATATCTCCTTTTTTACAAAGACCCTCAATGTCTCTATCGATGATTTCAACTGTATTGTTATGAAAAATATCAAAAGCTGTACCGTGTTTAAAAACAAATCTAGGCTCTTGACTAATTAATTCTCTGAAAAAGTCACTACTCAGCAATTCATGACAAAAGATATCCATATATATATTGACTAATCTACTGAAACTGATTTTATTCTTTAAAAATTTAAATAATGGAATTTCTTTCAATAACTTCCCTTTTGAAGAAAATACTGCGATATAATCAGCAAGAACAGGAACGGGAATTCCATGTATAAAAATTATTTTATCATTCCTGGCTAAAACAAAAATATTTCCATTTTCTTTAATATCAATATCATGATGTACACGTATTTTTTTTACCCATCTTATATTAGAGTTCCAATCAAGTCTCATTAAATATTTACCACTTACATAAGCCAATAAGTCTCCATTTTGACAAACCTCAATGTGTTGCCATGAATCACCAATCTCTATAGTCGCTGTCCATTGATGCAGTACTTTTCCTGACATATCCAGGAGAAATGCTTCTGGCTTATTTCTTGTGGCATATAAATTCATTCCATGGATACTTTTCTTTTCATCATAAACAGTAACACCTGCTTTCTCAATAGAGTTGTCTGCTTGGATCCAACGTAAGTAAGGAAGAGATTTCAAGTCTCTTATAGTTGAGGTTTCAGGACCTTCGTATTTTGTTGTATCTAAAAATGAAATCATTAAAACAAAGATTAAAAAAATTAGTGTTCCTGATAGAATATGTATCCTTCTGACTCCCCTCAACAATCCCCAACCTAGAAATACCGAAAAAAGAAAAATTCCTATATTGCCGATTAAACCTATAATAGTTGATGAATCTATGAAAAAATAATGATTAATAATCCATACCAAGAATAAGAAAAGTATATAGGAAGCTATAATCATTAACTTAAAAGTTATTCTTCCTTGTTCATACTTTGTTTTCCTGCTTTTTGGTAAGGTCCTCAAAATCAAATCAACAGAAAAGGAAAAAATCACATATGATAAAAATAATATGGATATATAAACATGAACCATAAATAATGAAGGACTTCCTGTTAAACCAATTACATAACCAATAACAACAATAATTATCAGGGCTATTAGGTTGCCTTTTGCATTCATTATGATACAACTTTAGTGCCAAATGAATTAATCGCTAATATAAATCAAGGGTTAAACTCTTCTCCATAATGATTTTTAAGTATATCTAGAAGTCTTGAGTAGATCTCTGGATGTTCGGCTGAAACATCGTTTATACATAAAGAATTTTTTTTTATCGAAAAAAGTTGAATCTTACTAGAAACACCATCCCTTCTGATTTGAGGCTCCAGCACTAATTTCCATTCAGGTGTCTGCACAGCTCTCTGTTTCCTTTTCACCAATTGATCATGGAATTTCTCCTGAACTGTTATGATTCCTCTTTTATCAAACTTATAAAAAGCGATTCCTTGCGTTACCATTTCCTGAAGGGCGAGTCCTGCTCCTCCGGGAGTATCCACAGAAAAACCTGTTTCCAGTATTATGGGATCAAGTTTTTGAATTTGCCCAGATTGTTTTATAAGGGGGACTAGACTTTTTCCATCAAAATCAAGATAAGTTTCAATGCCTAATAATTCATACACGGTAGGAGCTATATCTACAGTACATGTAAGGCTATGGATTTCCTTATGCTCATTCTGAAAAGGGCGCTTTAGAGTAAATAGAATTCGGTTTTGTGCGCTATCTTTCAAGTTGGTCCCATGTCCTTTAATAGTCTCTCCATGGTCTGAGAGTATGACAATTAAAGAATTTTCATATAATTTCTTTTCTTTCAGGGTTTTTATGAATTTCCCAAGTTGGTCATCAGCCATCTTTAAGGTTCCATCATAAAGACCATATTGAATATTTTCCTTTGTATCAAATAAATATGGATACGGAGAACTGGCATCATAAGGCCAGTGCGGTGCGCAAAAGTGAACCATCAGTAAAAATCTCTTTTTCTGCTTCAATTTATCCACAAATTCACATATATCATTCCGGAAGAAACGAGGATTGTACAAATGATATACAGCTCGATTTATATCCGTAAATTTGAAGATTCTGTATCCTATGGGATTATTAAAAAAAACATTTGTAAGACTGAAGTCATGAAAATTTCCAAAGATAAAATCCTTGACTCCCATTATAGGGTGTCTTAAATAATCAAATCCATCATCAGAAGTGATGTTACAAAAACGTGTTTCGTCAGTAAAATAGGCGGTAAAGTAATTGTTATTCTTTTTTAAATATTGAGATATTGTGACCGCATCAGGGGAAATATACTTTCTATTAATAAGATTATACCTCACACCAGTTTTTTTGGGATACTTACCACTGAGTATAGAATACCAAGAAGGGAAGGTCCTTGCCAATGGAGTATAGCAATTAGAAAATACTATGTTTTCTCTCATGAATTCATCCAAATAAGGAGTGGTGTTGTATTGATAACCAAAATATCCTGTATGGTCAGGATTGAGAGAGTCTATTCCAATAAAAATCACATTCGGACCAGTATTGATTTTTTTTTCTGGAAAAAGATTTGTCCACAAATTTTTAGCATAATAACAAGGATCCAAATTAGATAAAAGAAGAAAGCCTATAAGTAAAGGGGCAACTATTTTGATTTTTTTTGTTCCAAAACGAAAACATAAGTAAATAAATATTAAGAAATAAAACCCTAAAAGTATCAATGTAATCATGTAATTAACAGGATAATTATTATTTAAAAGGATACTCATAAATCTAGAAACCGTGGAGGATGGGTAAACAGTGGAATTAAAAAAATACAATACAAAAATAAAAAAAATATTTATACCTATAAAAAGCGATGCTTTTAAGGGAATTCGATATCCCTGCCTTCTTCTTGTCAGAGCTTTATAAGCTAGTTTTATATAGTGATAATTAAGCATACCGGCCAACGAATATATAATAATTAACAATATCACATATAAAACTATATCAAATTTAATAAGATTTAGACTTTCTTTGATTTTGGTAAAAAAAGTAACAGATAGCTTCCCTTTTGAATAATTCGAAATATAAGTGAAAAAATCAGCATATACTTCAACCAAAAAAAGAAAAAAATACAATAATATTGAATATATTAAAATCTTTTTATCTGTAAGATCTCTCCTCATCTAGAAATCATCCTTTTTCTTCATAGATTTTGTCAAAAGAAATTTTATAAATCAATCACCTTATAAGGTGAACTGTAAGGCTATTTTTTTAATTTTTTACTACCTTTAGAGATGATTTCGTCAAGACAAGCATCTTTAACAAAATAATATTTGTAAGATAGATAGGCTATAGAAATAAATATTGCTTCCCAAGCTCTTCCCCTAAGTTTTGTTAAATCCATTGATCCTTTTTCGTCTCGCTGTGGGGTACCAAGACAGATCATGATACACCTTGCTGGCAAAAGGAGCCTATACCATAAGAAGGGAATAAATAAGTATTTTTTCCAAAGAACGAAGGAATCATTTTTTTAGTATCTGCCCTCCCCAGATGACAAAACTTATTCTAGTTTTGAATCCACTTTTTGGTCGTTGCTGATTTGATCACCACTTCTTTTTTCCTGGCCGAGGGTAAACCGCTTCCACCACGGATGAAATCCCTCCTCTGGGATTGAATTCCCCGGTCACTGTAGCTCTCTTGGGTCGGCAGGCTTTGACCACATCCTCCAGGATTCGGTTCACCGCATTTTCATAAAATATCCCCAAGTCCCGGTAAGCGAGAATGTACATTTTCACGGACTTGAGTTCAAGGCATTTTTCCTTGGGGATATATTTGATGGTGATTTTTCCAAAATCCGGAAGCCCAGTCTTGGGACAAACCGAGGTGAATTCAGGGATCTCTATCGTGATCTCATAGTCGGGAAACTGATTGGGAAAAGTCTCTATAGATGGAAGCTTTTCCTTTAACCCCGCTTTGGCTTCTTTTTCTCCGTATTCAGGCATTTCATCAACCAATCTTTTCACAAAAGTATATAACCTCTATGATTTTTTAGTCAAACAAAAAAAACCTGAACTATTCATAAAAAAATGGCGATGTTTTCATTAGTAATTTATTTTCAGCTATGTACAAGATTTTTTCAAGAACAATGATTTGAATATTTTTCTTGTTATGATTTTTATTTTAATCGCCATTTTTCACCCCTTCAGGCGAGCCGATCTTGCTGCATCTGCTTTGTTACAGGGCATTCGTAGTGAAGGTCCACGACTTCATGCCCTGTGCCTTGCATCTGCAACGACCTCGGCTCGTGAATAATTCAGTTTAATTGGTATTCTTTACTTGACAAGAGAATTAATTAGGTCTACAATGCTATTGAAAATGATTATCAATATCAACTACAAGAAAGAGAGTGGTCATTATGCCGCCTCATAAATGGAGAAAACGATTCAGAGGACGTGGTTCCCGGTGGACTGCTTCCAGAGAAGCCATTCTGAATCTTTTAAGCAAAACTTCAAAACACTTGAGTGCCAAGGAGATATACCAGGCCCTCTTCAGGATTTATCCTGGCATAGGATTGACCACTGTATACCGGACCCTGGACCTTCTTGAAAATATGGGATTTCTTAAAAAAATCCCCTTAGGATCCGGTGAAAATAAATACGAACTGATTTCGAATGCCGACGAAACCCATCATCATCTTATTTGCACTGAGTGCGGAAAGATCATTGATTATACTGATCTTGTGAAGGAAGAATCAGAACTCATAAAAAAAACTGAACAAAGATTGAAAAATAGACACGATTTTAAAATAACCGATCATAAATTTGAATTTTACGGCATTTGTAAGAAGTGCCAAGAAAGGAGGTGAGTTTTATGCCAGCAGGAGATAGAACAGGACCTTTAGGTCAAGGATCCAGAACAGGAAGAGCTCTAGGTTACTGCAGCGGATACAACACCCCCGGTTATATGAAACCAGGCCCAGGATTAGGGTTTAGACGGGGATATGGCCGCGGATTCGGACGTGGATTCGGACGTGGTTACGGTCGAGGTTATGGCCGCGGATGGGGATATTATCCTGAACCCGCTTATTACCCTCCCTATCCACCTCAATCCCAAGAAGTTTCCGAAGAAGATGAGCTGAAGATGCTCAAGGACCAGTCCAAGTATCACAAAGAGGAACTGGAGGAAATTTCAAAAAGAATTGAAGAAATTAAAAAGAAAAAGTGATATCATAATTATCTAGCATGAATGTTTGCAAAGCCGGGACGGCTGATCGAGCAGCTGTCCCGGTTCTTCCAAGACAAGAAGAAAAGGCAGACAAATCATCTGTTCATCGCATTAACATCAATTGATATGGATTGAACAATAATCAATAAAAACAGGAGTGAATCATGAAATTGGCAATATCTACAGAAGGAAACAGGGTATCAGCGCATTTCGGAAGATGCCCCTCTTATACCATCGTTGAGATCAAGGATGGAAAGGTTGAAAAAAAAGAACAGATTGAAAATCCGGGCCACAGTCCAGGTTTTTTACCCAATTACCTTTCGGACAAGGGAGTCGACTGTGTCATTGCCGGAGGTATGGGTTCCAGAGCTCAGAATCTCTTCCGACAGAAAAATATTGAACCGATTATCGGTGTTCAGGGATCTATTGATGAAGTCATTGATAAATTCATAAACCAGGAGCTGGAAAAAGGCGAAGACCTGTGCGGTCACCGGAAAGGAAGACCCCATCCCCATCATCAGCCCCACCATCAGCGTTCGGAAAAACCGGACATTGATCCCAAACAAAGGATATGCATCACAGCTCAAGGCAGCAGCATCGAAGACGAAATCGATCCAAGATTCGGAAGAGCGGCTTTTTATCTTATTTATGACCCGAAAACAAAAAGCATTGAATCTTTAGAAAATCCCAACAAAGACCTGATGCAGGGAGTGGGGCCCAGGTCAGTCCAATTTCTATCTGAAAACAATGTGGAAGTTCTCTTAACAGGTCAAATCGGGCCTAATGCTCAAAGGGTGCTTCAAGCCTCCAGCATCAAAACCATCACAGGAGTCAGCGGGAAAATCAAAGATTTACTCAAAAAATACAATATTGAGGTGAAATAATGGCGACCAAAGAACAAGAAGACAAAATCAAAAAGGAAAGAGAAAAAGTCACCAAGAGGCTCAAGACTATAAAAAACCGACTGCTGGTTTTTAGCGGCAAAGGAGGAGTGGGGAAAAGCACTGTTTCCGCCAATTTGGGCCTAGCCTTTGCCAAAAAAGGACTCAAAGTGGGTCTTTTGGATGTGGATATACACGGACCAAATCTGGCGCAAATGTTGGGAGTGGAGACCAAAAAGATCCAAGCCTCATCTGAAGCTATCGAACCGGTTCCTGTGAATGAGAATCTCTCAGTGGTTTCCATGTCCTTTCTGCTTCAGAACAAGGATCTTCCTGTGATTTGGCGGGGACCTATGAAGATGAAAGCGATCCAGCAGTTCATCGGTGATGTGAATTGGGGTGATTTGGACTGGATGATCATAGATTCTCCTCCCGGCACAGGAGACGAACCTCTCTCCGTCGCCCAGCTTATTCCAGCCACAGGAGCTGTTGTGGTGACTACCCCCCAGGAAGTATCTTTAATGGACTCCAGAAAAGCTGTGGCCTTTGCCAGAAAACTGAATCTGGAAGTGTACGGAATCATCGAAAACATGAGTGGATTTATCTGCCCCAAATGCAAGCAACGGACAGATCTCTTCAAAGAGGGAGGAGGAGAAAAAGCAGCCAAACAAATGGGGGTTCCTTTTCTTGGAAGCATCCCCATTGACCCTGAGATTGTAGCCTTAGGAGATGAAGGACAATCTTTTCTTGATAAACATCCAGATTCAGAAGCCAGCAAAGCCTTTTTGAAAATCGCGGATAAAATAAGAGAGGTAAAAAAATCATAAAAAAACTCCCATTTCTTTGTATAAATCAGGATTACAAAAGGAGACATGATATAAAATGAAGAAAATTGGCATCATTATTTGTGGACGATACCAGGACTGTGGAGGAGGAAAGTGCTTCAGAGCTCTCAGAGAAAGAGTGGGAGCTTTTTCCATCTATCCCAAGGATGAACCCGTAGAAGTGGTAGGATACTCCTTTTGCGGGGGATGTCCCGGAGGAAATGTGGAATACGTGCCAGAGGAGATGATAAAAAACGGAGCTGAAGCTATCCACTTAGCCACGGGTCTGGTGGTGGGTTATCCTCCCTGTCCCAGGATCCGTCATTTCAAGGAATTCATAGAAAAGAAATATGACGTTCCTGCGGTTATCGGGACACACCCCATCCCTCTAAAATACATGGAAGCGCATAAAAAGCTTTCCTTTTGGGATAAAACAAACATGAAGGAGATCGCAGCCCATTTGATGGAAGAAGATCCCAAAATAATGGAAGATTATAACTAGCCTGGATTATTCACAAGCCAAGGTAGTACAAAGCTTAGAACAATTCAGGTATGGCTGAAGCGACATGATACAGCAAAAGGCAAAAAGCGAAATGCGAAAGGTAATATTTTAAATGCTTTTTTTCTATGTTTTACATTTCTCATTTTACATTTTACTGTACATCCCGTGTATATCCCACGGACGGGGGGAGTTACGGAGGCGCCGAGAAAAACGAAGAAGAATGGCGTTAAAAATCTTTAGCGAGCACAAGCCATTCCTGAACTTCAGATCGGCTTGCCTCAATGGGTGAAAAATGGCGATTAAAATAAAAAATATGAACAGAAAAAATGTTCAAGTCATTATTCCAAAAATAATATTGCATATCGCTAAAAATAAATTAATAATTAATGCATCGCCATTTTTTTATGAATAGATCAGGCTAGGAGAATGATCCAATGAATCAACAAAATCAAAGGCCAGGAGGAAGCGGGCGCGGAAGAGGGGGCCAGGGCTTAGGACCAGGGGGGAACTGCGTGTGCCCGGCTTGCGGCGCCAAAGTCTCTCATAAAAGAGGAACCCCTTGCAATCAAATGAAATGCCCTCAATGCGGAACACGAATGACCAGATAAATGAACCAAGAATTCACTTTTACTGTGGTTTACGACAACAATCCCTTTAACCCTGCTTTAAAAACAGACTGGGGGTTTTCCTGTTTTATTGAGGGAAGCCAAAAAAATCTTTTATTTGATACAGGCGCTCACGGAGATCTCCTTCTCTCCAACCTGAAAGAACTCAGTATAGATCCTCAAGATATCGAAATTGTGGTTTTGTCTCATTTCCACAAAGATCACACCAGCGGACTTTCCGCACTGCTTAAAGAAAATCCAGAGCTTACGGTTTATGTTCCGGACTTCTTTCCCACTCAGTTTAAAGATTCCATAAAACAGGCAGGCGCTTCCTATGTGGATATAAAATCTTTCCAGAAAATTCAAGAAAATGTTTACACCTCAGGAGTTATCTCCGGATGGATCAATGAACAAAGTCTCATTGTGGATTCCAAAAAAGGACTGGTCCTCATCACTGGCTGCGCTCACCCTCGAATCGTGAATATAATCAAGAGGGTCAAGGATCTCACAAAAAAAGATATTTTTTTAGTGTTCGGAGGATTTCATCTGACTGGTTTCGAGGACCATGAGATCGAAGAAATCATCCGCTCCTTTAAACAAATGGGTGTGAAAAAAGTAGGTCCATCCCACTGCTCCGGAAAAGAAGCCCGCAGCTTATTCGAGCAGGCTTATGGGAATGACTATGTTTCTATTGGAGCAGGAAAGAAGATAACAGTCTGATGAACTCAAAGTTAAGATACAAAACAGAAAAAGGAGGCATGAAATGGATAAGAACCGATTGAAATATCTGATAGATGCTCTTTTATTCATCTGTATGGTAGGATTGGCCGGCATAGGATATTTACAGGGATTTTTTCTGGCCGAAGGTCCTGTGGAGGATGTGACAAGAAAGTATTTTATGGGGCTTCACACCCATCAGTGGGGACACATCCACTTTTATATTTCTCTTGCTTTCTCTGTGCTTATCATCATCCACTTGATTCTCAGCTGGAACTGGATCAAAGCCACCAGCAAAAAAATATTTAAAAACAAATGGGGAACAGCCTTGGTCGGGATGGTGATAGTTTCTCTATTGATCCCTTTGATCTTTTGGGCTTTCTCCCTTCCCCATGTTGATGAGTATGCGGAATACGGCACCAGATCAGGAAGAGGGCGCAACATCAATCTCCCTGAAAGGCAGGTCAAAGGAGAATCCGCTCTATCACAGGCCGCTCCCCCTGTCCAAAAAGAAGAATCCACCCAAAAAGAAGGATTAGCTCAGCGTGAACAGACCCTTCATGAAGAGAAAGAGGAGCATGAAGAACCCAGGCTGACCCGGGGAAGACTTGAGGAGCAGGAAACCGGTATCCTGATCACCGGACAGACCACCCTTTATGAGCTTGAGAGATTAACCGAAATTCCAAAATCAGCCATTCTCAAAGAAATGGGACTGCCCACCAACATACCCTCCAGCGAAAGTTTGGGCCGGCTCAAAAGAAGATACAACTTCACTATGCAGGAGCTGCGGGACAAAATTGAAGCCCTGATCAAGAAAAAAAAGGATTAGATTTCAACTTTCTACCTGAGTAGTTCAGGTTGAAGAAAATCCAAATTTATACTATAAATTTAAGTTATGTCAAAAAACAACAATTTAGATGAATTCACTCGGAAACTTCAAGAACAGATTATTGATCGCTACAGAAAATATTATAGTGAACAGGTTATCAAACTCTGGAAAAATCCAAAACACATGGGAAAAATTTCCCATCCTGATGGGCATGCCAAAGTCAAAGGCACTTGTGGTGACACCATGGAAATCTTCATAAAAGTTGAAAACGATATTATAACAGAATCTACCTTTACTACAGATGGATGCGGCGCCACCATAGCGTGTGGAAGCACTGTGGCTGAAATAGCCAAAGGAAAATCATTTAACAAGGCGCTGGGTTTGGTCAATGCCAACCAGATCCTCAAGCGGTTGGATGGGCTCCCCAAAGAACACTTACACTGTGCAGATCTGGCTTCCGAAGCTATGAGGCGAGCCCTAGCTGATTATTTATACCACAAAAACAGCCCATGGAAAAAACATTACAGAAAATGAATAAAACGCAACAATCTGAGGAGGTCAATATGGAAGAATGCCAACGAAGCAAAAATATGGAAAAATGCAACTGCACTTATGAGCCTTGCAGCAGAAAAGGGGTGTGCTGCGAGTGCATTCAGTACCACTGGAGCATGAAAGAGCTTCCAGCCTGTCTTTTTCCGGATGATGTGGAAAAAACATACGATCGTTCCTTAAAAAGATTTATCGAGCTTTATAAGGACAAAGTTTGAAAAAAACAGAAAAAACATGGAAAAATCCTATATATACGGGCCTGTTCCTTCAAGAAGGTTGGGGCTTTCCCTGGGAGTGGACATCATCCCTTTCAAAGTCTGCTCTCTTGACTGTGTGTACTGCCAGCTGGGTCCCACCACTCAAAAAACCGTGGAACCCAAGGATTACTTTTCTGAACAAGAAATTATATCGCAGATAAAAAAGAGAATCGAATCATCTTCCCGGATCGATTACATTACTTTCTCTGGTTCGGGAGAACCCACTCTGAACGCAAAAATCAGGGATTTGATCAGAAAAATAAAAAAAATCACTGATATCCCTGTGGCTGTTCTCACCAACAGCACTCTGCTTTCCCGTAAAGATGTGAGGGACGCCTTAAAACAGGCTGATCTGGTGGTTCCGTCACTGGACGGCGCCACTCAAGAAGTGTTTGAAAATACAAACCGACCCCATTCCTCATTAAAAATAGAAAAGATCATTGAAGGGCTCAAACAATTTAGAAAAGAATTTAATAGGGACTTGTGGCTGGAAATCATTTTGGTCAAAGGAATGAATGATTCTGAATCTCATATAAAATCTCTTAAAAAAGCCATCCATGAAATAAAACCTGACAAAGTCCAGCTGAATACGGTCATCCGTCCCCCTTCTGAAAAGTTCGCCAAGCCTTTAACCAAAAAAGAAATGGAGAAAATCAGAGATTTTATTGGAAACAACTGTGAAATCGTGGCTCATTTTCACAAAAAAGGTCTCACTCCCGAAGAAGAAAACCTGAAGGACATCATTCTGGATATGATACGCCGAAGGCCGGTCACAATAGAGGATATTTCTGAATCATTGGGAACACATAAAAACGAAGTGCTCAAATACATCGACATGTTAGAGAGAGAAAACAAAATAAAGGCTGTTTCTTATGAAAATAAGGATTATTATGAGCCCAAATAAACCTGAACTATTTATAAAAAAATCTCGATGATTTCAGGGATAATTCAGGTTAATTAATATCACTAAGGAAGATGAAATGACATGAAAAATATCAAAAAAGTCAAAGACCTCTCCAGAGAAGAATTAATTGAGCTTCTTACTGATGCCTCCAAAAACTGGTTGGCTCATGACGGACTGTGGTTTCAAGCGGTAGAAAAAGAACTGGGGATGGACATGGCCATTGAACTTGACAAAAGAGCCTGGGAAAGATTCACAGTGATTGAAGCCAAAAGGATCATGAAAAGGTTGGGCATGAAACCAGGAGGAGGAATTCCAGCCTTGATTCAAGCACTTAAATTCAGGCTTTATGCTCACATCAATGTGCAAGAAATCTCCGAAAAAAGCTCCTCTTACTGTGTCTTCAACATGAACAAATGCCGGGTCCAGGAGGCAAGAAAACGGAAAGGCCTTCCTGATTTCCCATGCAAACCAGTAGGGATTGTGGAATACAGCGGTTTTGCCAAAACCATAGACCCCCGAATTGAAACAGAATGTATATGCTGCCCTCCAGATCCTCACCCTTCTGATGTATACTGCTCCTGGAAATTTATTCTAAAGTCATAAACAACTTATAAATCAATTTGAGGTCATCGCCTTATCTGATTTTATTTTTTGACATCCAACTCAACCTCTGGTATACAAATTCCTTTAAAGAGAGATGTCTGGATGAATAAGAAGATATACGACATTGGACTGGTTGGATTTGCTCTTTTTGCCATGTTCTTTGGGGCTGGCAATCTTATTTTTCCTCCTTATATGGGCTTTCTTTCCGGGACAACATGGTCTGTAGCTCTCATTGGTTTTCTCATAACCGGTATCGGTATGCCGCTTATGGGGATCATTGCTTCTGCTCGAGCCGGAGGAACTGTGGAGCATCTTGCCGGTCGGGTGGGTCCCAAATTTGCCCGAATCCTCAGCATTGTGATCATCCTTGCGATTGGGCCCCTTCTTGCTATTCCCCGAACAGCAGCAGTAACCTATGAAATGGGGATACTTCCCAACCTCCCATGGATCAGCCGGGCTGTGGGATCATTGATATTCTTTTCCATCACTTTCTTTTTTGCCCTGAACCAATCCAAAGTGGTGGATAAAATCGGAAAAATCTTAACCCCTTTTCTTCTGATTACGCTGGTTTTTATTATCTTTAAAGGCATCTTTTTTCCCATGGCTGCCCCTACAGAAGGAAGCCTTTCCTCCCCTTTTTCTTCTGCTTTCCGGGAGGGATACCAGACCATGGATGCCATGGCTTCGATTGTGTTTGCAGAAATCATCATCGCTGCCCTGATTTTCAAAGGGTATAAAAAAGTTAAAGACCAGGTGAAAATGGCTTCTATGGCCGGAGTGATCGCTGCTTCAGGACTGGGATTCGTGTACGGCGGGCTTATGTATCTGGGCGCCACATCACGAAGCCTTTTTACCGCTGACATCGAGCGCACAGAACTTCTCATTAACATCGCCTATCAAATCCTGGGGAATACAGGAAAAGTGGCCCTAGGGCTGGCGGTCTCTTTAGCTTGTTTGACCACTTCTATTGGTCTAACGGCCACAGTGGGGGATTATTTCAGCTCCATAACCAAGGGAAAACTGAAATACAAACTCATCTGTGTGGTTACTGTGTTGTTCAGCGGAGTTTTTGCCACTGTGGGGGTTAATAAGATCGTCCAGATCGCGGTCCCGTTTTTGGTTCTGGTCTATCCTGTGGCTATCATCCTGATTCTCCTCACAATTTTTAGAGGAAAGAAAATCCACAGAAAAGTTTATACCGGGGCTGTGATCGGAGCCCTGGCCATCAGTGTTTTCGATGCCTTGACCAATGCCGGTCTTCCCATTGCTTTTGCCAATGACCTCATTTCCTATATCCCCCTGGCCAAAGACGGATTCCCCTGGATCATTCCCGCTCTTATAGGGGGGGTTATCGGGATGGTGGCTGCTTATGGCCCCGTGAAGAAGACAAAATAAAAAATCAAACAACGGCTCATTACTTATGTGTAAATAGGCATGGAGAAAAAACTAGTTTTTGATAAATATTGGCAAGAGTATGACCAGTGGTATGATGCGCATAAAGGTATTTACCGAGCTGAACTCAATGCGGCAAAAGAGCTTATACCCAACGGAATAAGCCTTGAAATAGGTGTGGGGACTGGAAGATTCGCCGTTCCTTTTCATGTCGAGTTTGGCATAGATCCTTCTTTGAATATGCTTCATCTGGCAAAAAAAAGAAACATAAAAGTGATTCAAGGCGCAGGAGAGGAACTTCCTTTTAAAAACGATTCTTTTCATTTTATCCTGATTATGGTAACAATATGTTTTGTGGATGATGTTTTAAAAGTCATCCAGGAATCAAAAAGAACTTTAAAAACTGGCGGCGCATTAATAATAGGAATGATCAATAAGGAGAGCCCTCTTGGAAGAAAATATGAAGAATCGCGCCACAAGAGTGAATTTTACAAATATGCCGAATTTTTAAATTCAGAAAAAATACTAAGCCTCCTCAAAAAAACAGGTTTCAAGTTCATGGATTCCAGACAGACATTATTCCAGACTATGAATAAAACCCATAAAGACAAAACGTCTAAGAAAGGATATAATCAAGGAGGATTTGTGGTTTTGAAAGCCCAAAAAATCTGATATATATTCATCAGGAAGGAGAACTAATGTTTAATAATAAAAATTTTCCAAAAGCAAAAAAATACTGGTTTATGGGAAAATTTTATGACTGGTCTGAAGCCATAATACATCCTATGACTCATGCTCTTCATTATGGAAATTCTGTGTTTGAAGGAATAAGAGCCTATAAAACTCCTAAAGGCCCGGCTGTTTTTCGGCTCAACGAACATATGGATAGATTCATGCATTCAGCCGGTATCCTAAAAATGAAGTCTCCTTATTCAAAAAAAGAAATCATTGAAGTCATAAAAAAGGCATTAAAAGAAAACAACTTGGAATCCGCATATATTCGTCCTCTTTTGTTTTATTCTTATGGAAATTTGGGACTCATCCCAAAGACTTCACCCGTGGAACTATTGGTTGGAGCTTGGGAATGGGGAGCTTATCTAGGAGAAAATGCTCTAGAAGGGGTTTATGTTTATATCTTGCCCTGGAGAAGGGTTCATCACAGCCAATACGACATGTCAGCAAAGCTAGGCGGAATCTATGTCCAATCAACCATCTGCGGTCTCATAGCAAGAGAGAAAGGATGTGATGAAGCGGTCTTCCTCAACCTAGAAAAAAATGTAGCTGAAGGACCTGGAGAAAATATCTTCATCTATAAAAACGGTATTCTTAAAACCAATGATAAGTCTGAGTCTGTTCTAGAAGGCATAACCAGAAGTAGCATCCTGGAAATTGCTGACGATATGGGGATAAAAACACAAATCAGTCCCATCACTAAAAAGGATTTTCTAGAGGCAGATGAAGCTTTTTTCTCAGGGACTGCTGCGGAGATAGCTCCCATCACTAAAGCCAAAGATGCTTCTGAAAATGATATTCCTGCCAAAGACACTGTGATAGGAAATGGAAAACCAGGAGAAATAACCAAGAAAATAAGTCAAACCTACTCAGACTGTGTGAGAGGAAAGATCAAGAAATACGAAAAGTGGCTCACTTATGTCTATTAACCCCATTGGAGTGGTCCATTCAACTTTTAAAAACAGGGAAGACCTCAAGAAAAAAAGAAAGGTCCAAACAAAGAACAAAAAAGATTTCAAAGGGGAACTTGAAATCTTTAAGGAATTCGAGCCTGGTCTGAAAGATATAGACGGTTTTTCTCATCTCATTATCATATTTTCCTTTCATAAATCCACTCAGAGAAATCTTTTTGCACATCCCCCTCATGATGGAAAAAAAAGAGGAGTATTTGCCACAAGGAGCCCTGATAGGCCCAATCCCATAGGAATGACCATCGTAAAATTAATAAAAAGAAAAGGAAACATTTTAAAAGTATCCGGGATAGACATGATTGAAGATACTCCCATCCTTGATATCAAACCCTACACTAGAAGTGACCTTAAGGAAAATGCTTCTTTTGGCTGGTTGTCAAAATCACAAAAATTCTGAAAAATATTAACAATCATTCTTGAAAAAATCATGGTTATTTCTGAAAATAGGTATAATATTAAAATACCATCACATTTTATGGAGAGGTCCGGAAGACAAAGGAGGAAAGAAATGGTTAAAAGCACATCTGCCGCACTCATCGTCTTTATGTTTCTATTGTCCCCCATATTTTCAAACAGCTCAGATGTCTTCCCTTATGATTATAAAATAGAACAATTCGAAAACGGTCTCACCCTAGTCTCCATTCCATTGAATAATCCAGATGTCATTTCTTACTACACCATTGTTAGGTCAGGTTCTAGAAATGAAATAGAACCCGGAAAATCCGGGTTTGCCCATTTTTTTGAACATATGATGTTTAAGGGAACCAAAACCATTCCCCAAAAAAAATATAATAAATTTCTTACTGAACTCGGTACAGGGACGAACGGTTATACTTCTGATGATTATACATGTTATTTTTTAGTGTTCGCCGGTCAAGAAAATCTTGAAAAAGTAGTGAAAACCGAAGCGGACAGGTTTATCAATCTCCACTACACCGAAGAAATGCTAAAAACCGAAGCTGCTGTCATCGAGGGAGAATATTATTCAAATGTGTCCAACCCGGGAAGACGTTTATATGAAACTCTCAGGCATACAGCTTTTGAAAAACATCCTTATAAACACACTACCTTGGGTTATCTCAAAGATATCCAGGATATGCCAACCCAATATGAATACAGCAAACTCTACCAAAAAAGATTTTACGCTCCGGATAACACCATCATACTGGTGACCGGTGATTTTAATCACCAAGAATTGGCTGGTTTTATCAAAAACTACTACGGTAATTGGGAACCGTCACACTATGAACTGAAAACTCCTGAGGAGCCCCCCCAAAAAACAGCTAAGCGCGCCCATCACCATTGGCCCGTTCCTACCACACCCAGACTGGCCATAGCTTTTCATGGGCCTGAATTCAGCGTTGAGAAAATAGACAAGGCCGCGCTTGACCTAATTGCAGAAGTAGGCTTTTCACAGTCCTCCTCTTTATACCAGCGCCTTATAATGGAGGAGCAGAAATGCTTTTCTCTATACCCTGACTTTCCAGATAGAAGAGACCCCCACCTCCTCATCATTAACGCTCTGGTCAAACAGGAGGAAGACATCTCTTATGTAGAGGAAGAAATATTTAAAGAATTGGAACATTACAAAAATGAACTCATTCCTGAAGATCAGTTGGAAGATGTGAAATCCAATCTCAAATACTCTTTGGCCCGGCAGTTAGGCAATACAGAGGGAATTGCGGATATCCTTTCTTTTTATATAAATCTCACCGCTGACCCAAATTCTATAAACAAACTATTTGATCTTTACCAAAAAATAACCTCCCAGAACATCAAAGAAATGGCACAAAAATACTTTATAAAGACAAGCAGCACTGTGGTGACTTTAACCGGAGGAGAAGAGAAATGAAAAAGCTTTATAAAATAATCCTATTGTTCATTCTTGGAATCAGCTTTACAAATATTAACTGTGGAAAAAAAACGATTGATAATATCTCCACAGAACTTCTCCCCCTTGAAGAAAATCCTATGGTATGCATAAAAGTAGTATTGAATATAGGCTCTGCTGACGACCCGGCTGGAAAAGAAGGTCTGAGCGCCCTGACATTCACAATGCTTTCAGACGGGGGAAGCGAACACCTGACTTACCATGAAATATCACAAAAATTTTATCCCATGGCGGCTTATATTGATATGCGAATAGATAAAGAAATGACTGTCTTTTCTGGAACCATACATAAAGATAATCTGGACAAATATTATTCTTTACTTAAAGACATACTCTTAAATCCTGGGTTTAGAGAAGAAGATTTTATCCGCATCAAAACAAACCACTTGAATTTTCTCCAAAGAACATTGGTAAATAATATGGATGAGACCTTTGGAAAAGAAATACTGAATCTGATGATGTACCAGGAGCATCCCTACGGTCACACTGAACTTGGGACTGTCCAGAGCGTCAAACGATTGACCCTGGATGATGTGAAAAATCACTATGAAAACCACTTTGTTCAAGGCAACTTAACCATCGGAATTGCCGGAGGATATCCCTCTGATTTTCCCAAGAAAGTCTTGTCTGATTTTTCCATCCTTCCAAAAGGACGAACCCCTGAACTAACCCTGCCAGACCAGCAAATGCCCGAAGGTCTTAATATTGTGATTGCCGATAAAAATACTCCTGCCACCGCGATCTCTATGGGATTTCCTATTCCCATCACCCGGTCTGACCCAGACTTTTTTGCGCTCTGGATTGCCGGATCTCATTTTGGCGAGCACAGACAGCATCTATCTCACCTCTTCCAAAAAATCCGGGAGGAAAGAGGACAAAATTATGGAGACTATGCTTATATCGAGCACTTTACTGAGGGACGAGGAAAATTTCCTGCCACAAATATCTGCAGGCAGCAGCAGTATTTTTCTATCTGGATAAGACCGCTCATAAACTCCAATCGTCATTTTGTCCTTAGACAGGCCATAAGAGAACTCAAAAAGCTGATCGAGGAAGGAATTCCAGAAGAAAGATTTGAGCTCACCAAAAAATATCTCGTTAACTACACCAAACTCTATACTCAAACTCTCAGCGAAAAACTGGGATGGCAGATTGATTCCAAATATTATGGATATAAAAATTTCCTTGAAGAAGCAAGAAACAGAATACCAAAAATCAAACTAGAAGAAGTCAATTCAGCTATAAAAAAATATCTGAATTACAAAAATCTTTACATTGCTATTGTTACTGATGAAGCGTATTTATTTAAGGAAAATTTAATTTCTAACACTCCATCTCCCATTAACTATTCCACTCCCAATATGTCAGAAGAAATCTTAAGAGAAGATCTGGTCATTCAGGAATTTCCTCTGGATATAAGGCCTGAAAACGTGACCACAACTCAAGCATACCTTTTTTTCAAGGAAACAGGAATCCCCTCAAAAAACACAACAAAAGTCAATTAACCTGGATTATTCACAAGCCGAGGTTGCTACAGATGCGAGGCACAGGGTGCGAAGCTGTGGTCCTTCACCGCGAGTACCCTGTAAC
>Ga0180433_10000683_pt1 | contig 57611 bp, 58 predicted proteins | sample SS_ome_8_FD_132980 | JGI IMG/M metagenome (GOLD analysis project Ga0180433, IMG submission 132980) | Hypersaline lake sediment archaeal communities from the Salton Sea, California, USA - SS_1_D_1 metaG | ecosystem: Environmental > Aquatic > Non-marine Saline and Alkaline > Hypersaline >... | reverse complement strand
TGTTGATTGAAAAAGAAAGGATTATACATTTAGCTTACCGTTAAAGCCATTTTTTCAACTCATCTGCTAAGCCTCGATTTTCGGCAAGGGAAGACCCTTGCCTTCAACTCGAGTCTACGCATCCAAGTTGAAGAAATGGCTTTTCCGGCAAGTTTGGTAGCAATCAGGGTCTAAGGGAATGATCTATCTACCCATAATTCAACTAACTTTAAGAAGAATTACCAAAAAGCTATAAATTACAGATTCTCTATAAGGGACGGATCTTTATCGAGTAAATATTTTAGAGCATCGACATGATGAGTTTCTACGGCAATTTTAAGAAGTTCTTTCCGAATAGTCTCAGATTTATCTTCCAGAGCTCTATCTAACAGACTCAAAGTTTCAGGAAGAGAGTACTTTGCAGCTAGATAAAAGGGGGTAAGGAGTTGACTATTGGGTTTAGAAGAAAGGGCTGGATCAAGATCAATTATAAGCTTGACAGCGTCCCACTTCCCTCTGTTTGCCGCATAATCAATAAGTATTTGGCCTTGACTATTCTCTTTGGAAAAAAGAGCTGGATCAAGCTCAAAAAATAGCTTCAAAAATTTCACAAACGCGTCTTTATCTTTTCTTCCTATTAGAGTGATCGCTGCATGTGCAGGTGTATTCCCTTCATGATCATATTTAAAGGCAATAACAGGATTGATTTTAAGCAGTTCCTCGCAAGCATCAACATTCAATTGTTTAGCTGCAATATGTATTGGTAACCTGCCAAAATCATCGGATATTAAAAGGAGATTAGGATCGAAACTGAGGAGTAGATTTATAGCCTTTGGGTTGTTATAGAGAGCTGCATCATGGAGAGCGGTAGAGCCAAGAGATGACTTGATACTAGCAAGGGAGGGCGCTTTTTCGATTAAAAATTTAACAGCCTTGTTGTTGCCGCTCCTAGTTGCCATATGAAGAGCTGTATGGTTATTTTTAGAGGTTTTAAAAATAAGCGTTGGATCTATTTTAAGTAAAAACTTCATTGCATCGATGTGCCCTTTTTTTGCGGCATAATCAAATGGCGTACTGCCATTGCTGGTGTTTTTGGAAATAAGAGAGGGGTCTTTGCCAAGCAAAAGTGCTAAAACTTCAACAAATCCTCCTTCTGCTGCAAAATGCAGTGCTGTTTCTTCAGAATGGAAGGTTTTTGAATTAATAAGGGATGGTATTTTCTTAACCAAGAACTTAATAATCTCAATTTGTCCCTCTCGAGCGGCTATGTGAAGAGGAGTAATGCCACCAGCAAGTATATCCTTGGCAACAGATTGCTGCTTACCGTATAAAAATTCTGCAATTTCTACTTGGCCGTACCGAGCGGCCTTAAAAAAAGGTGTCTCGTGGTATACATCTTTTTGGGAAATTAGGGAAGGGTCCCTCTTCAGTAAATACTCGATAACATTCAAACGGCCATATTCAACTGCTATGTGAATTGCTGTAACACCACCATCACTCACTTGTGAGCTTAAACTAGGGTCTACATCAAGAATGAGGCCGATAATTTTAATATCCCCTTTTTGAAGAGCATAATAAACTGGTGTCTCTCTATTATTATCACATTTCTTTATGAGGCTGATGTCTGTATTGAGCAGTAGCTGGCAAAACTCCAAATTGCCCACTAAAATGGCTTCATGGAGTAGCGTTCGACCCTTTTTATCGCAATGGGTGATCAGATTTGGATTTTTCTTAAGCACATATTTGAGAGCTTTAATGTCACCAATTTCAAACAAAATAGGGATCAGCTCTTTGCTGATGTTTTCGGGATTTTGGTTTAGGACGACATCTAGCAAAAAGTTCATAGTCTTATAATTGCCATTTATTGACGCTATATTAATAGGGGTTTGACCGTGAATATTTCGCTTAGTAGCAAAACTAGGATTTTGATCGATCAAGATCTTCATAACATCATGTCCGCCATATTTTGCTTTGGCAGCTAAGTCAAGAGGTGTTTGGCCTTGTTTATCCTCTTTAGTTGCAAGGTTTGGATCAATAGCGAGCATTAGTTTTATAGCATAATCTGCGCCGTTTTGAGCTGCAATGTGAGCTGGGGTCTGGCCTTTATGATCGCACTTAGAGATAAGATTAGGAGCCTCTTTAATAAAGAACTCTAGAACTTCTCTATATTGATACATATTGTCAGAAATAACTGCCAAATGAAGCGGTGTCTCTCCATTATCTGTGACTGTGGAGATAAGATGAGGATCTAATCTATATAAGTAATAAATAGTACTCTCATTGCTATACATAGCTGCTGCATGAAACAGTGTCTCGCCTTGAGTAGAGCGATCACGGATAAGATTGAGATCAAATTCAAAATAGGGCCTTAAATATTCATAGGGATGCCCTAATGCCTCATACCAAAGAGGCGATCGTCCATCTTCATTCTGTTTAGTTGCAAGAGTTGGATCAATATCATCCATCGAGACAGTTATAAAAGAGCTAGGTTCGGTGTAGTCAGACGGGTTTTCTTCAAGAATATGCAACATGCCGGAAATTGGGATTTCCTTTGAAAAGGCCCATTGCCCTTTAGGCTGAGTGGATTTAAGAATGCTTTCTATTGATGTTTTATCAATCTTAGGGCATTGAGAAAAGTTGGCTACGTCCAAGGAGCCGTCTACTACGACTTCGGTAATAGAATCCGAGCATATAGTAATCTCATTGACAGACGGTAGTATTTTCAGCTTTTTTATCTCTGAATATTTTAATGAAAGATCCGTAGTTTGATTGTTAACGGTCAAAGTATCAAGACCCAAAGAGAAAAGGGCATAAATCATTTGCATATCATCAGTTTCGAGCGCTTCTTTTAAAGCCAAGGGGTTCTTGTCACTAGCTTCTTTAGCACGTAAGAGGGTTTCATGATCAAACCTGGGAGGAATGGGAGGGGGGATATTGTCATTATTAAAGAAAAAACAATCAAAATTTTTTGGCGGGAGTGGTGGAGGGTTGTCATTGTTGTTAAGTGAAGAGCCTTGTTTTGCAAGGAAGGCTTTGTGGGCCCTGTTTTCATTCTCTATGGAAACATAATCAAAATTTTTTGGCGGGAATGGTGGAGGGTTGTCATTGTTGTTAAGTGAAGAGCCTTGTTTTGCAAGGAAGGCTTTGTGGGCCCTGTTTTCATTCTCTATGGTAACATACTTAATATCTTTAGGGGGAAGTGGTGGAGGTTTGTCACTACTATGAGATGATGTGCAGTCCTGTTCCGCAAGAAACGCTTTATGTAACTCTTTAGATTGTTCCCGTTTATAGACTTTGATCACTTGAGCAATTTTTGAATAATTAGACTTTTTTGCTTTTAATACAGGAGTTTCCCTAAATTGGTTTTTGATGTTTGGGTCACTTTTGAGGGTTAACAGAAGCTCAACAATTTTTTGGTCTTGAATAGAGATGGCATTATGTAAAGCGGTATTACCAACTGGGTCTACAGAGTTTATATCTGCCCCTATTTTTTTGAGATGCTTGATTATTTCTGGAGATTGGGCCATCACAGCATGATCGAGAAGTGATTCACCATCGTCATCGCGGTAATTGGGATCAGCCTTAGAAATTAGGGCCTTAAAAGCCTCTACATCAGCCGAATCAATGGCATTAATTAAATAATTTAACATAACTTCGCTCCTTGTTAGCACAAAGTTAAGCTAAAATAAAGATATTGTCAATTACTGCGACATGACAAACGGTCGTAATCGGCCCATGCCATTGTGGTGATCAACTCCCGAAACGTCGTTTCTGGAGTCCAACCAAGGCAGTCTGCCGCCTTTGAGGCATCGCCCAAAAGGAGTGGCACCTCCGTTGGTCTGAAGTAGCGGGGGTCAATGCGCACAACTGTAAGACCCGTATTGCGATCAATGCCAATCTCATCAATGCCACTGCCACGCCACACTAAGTCCATGCCAAGGGTGCTAAAGGCCACTTCGACACACTCGCGCACTGAGTGGGTTTCACCTGTCGCAATCACGAGATCCTCGGGTGTCTCTTGCTGCAGCATGAGCCACATCGCTCTCACGTAGTCTTTGGCATACCCCCAATCCCGTTTGGCATCTAAGTTGCCAAGGTAGAGACACTCCTGCTGCCCAAGGGCAATTTTTGCAGCGGCCTCGGTGATCTTTCGGGTCACAAAGGTGCGCCCCCGACGGGGCGATTCGTGGTTAAAGAGAATCCCATTGCAGGCAAAAATGCCGTAGGCTTCCCGGTAGTTGACGGTGGCCCAGTAGGCGAAGAGTTTGGAGACGGCGTAAGGGGATCGGGGATAAAAAGGCGTTGTTTCAGACTGGGGAGCGGGGGCTGTGCCAAAGAGCTCACTTGTCGATGCTTGGTAGAAGCGGACGTGCTCCTCGAGCTGTAAAAGGCGGATTGCCTCTAGAATGCGGAGAGTGCCCAGGGCGTCTGTGTTGGCGGTGTACTCGGGAGTCTCAAAGGAGACCTTGACGTGACTTTGGGCGGCGAGGTTGTAAATTTCAGAGGGGCGCAAATCGCGGATCAAGCGGATGATCGATGTGCTATCGGTGAGATCGCCGTAGTGGAGGACAAAGGTGCGACCTAAGACATCGGGGGGTTGGTAGAGGTGATCGATCCGCTTTGTGTTGATGGTCGAGGCGCGGCGGACCACACCGTGCACCTCATACCCTTTTTCCAAAAGGAGCTCGGCAAGGTAGGAGCCATCTTGCCCAGTGATGCCAAAAATTAACGCCACAGGTGTTTGATTGGCATAAATAAAAAACGGAACAAACAAAACTAACAAGGATTTAATCATAATAAAAATCTTTTAGAAAATGGTTAAACATGCGAAAAAAAAATTGAGGCTCTATCGTGGGGAGTTTAGGTAAAGTGAAGATATTTAAAAAGATAAAATTTGCCATTGCCCTTTGCTGTTTAGCGGGGTGTGGTTTGGTGGAAGAGCCCACCTATTCGCTGGGATTGGTTCCCTCATCTTTTCCCCTCGCCTTGCAGGGCAAAGAGGCCTTTGTCTTTGGGTTCATCGACGATCTCTTTAAGGAAATTGGGAAAGTGGAGCGGGCTCAGTTCTACCGCATCGATATGAACTGGGACAATCTCGATCTAGGGCTTAAAAGTGGTCTGTATGAGGGAATGATCTCCTCAATGCCACCCCATTTGCCCTCTCTCTCAACTTACCACTTTTCCGATCTCTTTCTTGAGACGGGGCCCGTCCTTGTCACACCTTATAAAAGCCGGGTCCATTCATTTAAGGACTTGAGCAAACAGCGGGTTGGGGTGATGCCCCACAGCGTGGCTCAGATCATTGTCGAGCGGGAACCAATGATCTACATTGAGTTTTTTGAGACGATTGCGGGGGGATTTGCCAACTTGGCCCTCGGCGCCTATGAGGGGATCTTGGCCCCCAACTTGCAGGCGATGACTTATGTTGAGGACCTCTACCTAGGGGAGCTTAAAGTGGCCGCGGGCCCTTTCACCGATGAGGGGCTCCGCCTTGTCACCTTGACGGGAGAGCACGATCAACTGATCAAGCGCTTCAACCGCGGTCTTAAGAAACTCAAGCGCAAGGGGATCTACAAACAACTCCTCATGAAGTGGGATTTAGGATCCTAATCGTTAGAAAGGGACTATTAATTCTAAGTTACCGTTGTGGTTGCGGTAGTGTCGGCTAAACTCTCCATCGTAAAGCATGGAGATTTGAATCTTGCTGTTCCACTTTGTGATGGTGAGCCCCAAAGAGGGGGCAAAGATATTGCGTGTGGGGTTGACCCCTTTAACGCGAAAGGTGCATCCCGTATCGACAAGGTTGGCGCGGTAAGTTTGCCCCTGCCACCGATCTTCTCTCACGTAGCTGAGTTTTAGATGAAGAAGGTATTGGAGGTGGTAGTGCCAAAAGCATTGATTGAGAGAGAGACCCCCTTCAGAGCGGAGGAGGTTGTACATGCTATCTTCCACATCGAGATTCAAACTTTTGGCCCCCCTCTCTGTGAATGAGTCTTGGTGCATGGTGATGTAATCGGCCATGGCAAAGGGGCTCACTTCAAACCCACGACCATTTCTAATCCGTCCTCCAAGGCGCAGATGGGAGAGAAACTGCCACCCATCAAAATTTCCCCGAGCCACCCTATTGATGGGATCAAAGCGGATATGGCGTTTTTCTTGGTAATAGTTATAAGCGCCACTCAAACACCCATCGATAAAAAATCGGGCGTGATCGTAACCGGCAAATAGCGATCCCGATCCGGCATAAATTGAGCCGTTGCCAGCTGACTCTTTCCACTTTATGTCTGAACAAGAAAAAGCCCCCGTAGCCCCAAGATGAACGTTTGTAGCGGGGGTCCCATCGACACCAAGGAGGGTTGTGAATGTTTTGGTGTGAGATTCGGGATTATCAAAGCGCTCATTTTGTTGGAAGTAGTTGCCCCCCGCACTGACCCATAGATTGAGTTTGGAGCGGCGCGCTTGGAGCGAGCACGGTGTTTGGTAGGCACTATTTAACCGCTGTGTGATGGCCGAGCGCACTTTCACCAGGTTGTTTTGTTGTGACAGAGCCATGTTTTTTAGAAGCGAGGGCTGCATCTGGTTGAGGGCACTTTCCAAAAATTCAAGGTTGGAGCAACACTGGAGCACTTCATAAATTGATTCTAAATCGCTACCCGGGGCTGGGGTAATCTCATCTAAACATTGGGCCACTCTAGCGCCATTCCCCGCAGTGACAACATCAGAAAAGGGGAGAACGGCTTGCTCTAAAAAGACGGCGTTGCTTTGGTAGAGAACTGTGTCGAGGAAGAGGGGGAGGGTCGATTGGACAGTATCAAAGGTCCCTGTCACTGTCCCCGTGGGAGCGGAAATAATTAAGTAAGAGAAGGTAGGAGGGTACATCCCCGCTTCGTGGATAATATCTAAGGTCGCGCCACTATCAATCTGAATGTTTCCTGTTGAAGAGATGAGAAGATCGCTCTCCGTAGGGTTGACCTCCACCTCATAGACAGAGCCCGATGAAAAAGTAACATCACCTGCTACGGTGAGAGTGCCTATTGAGAGCCCAGGGGCTATGCGCCCACTCGTATTGACGGGGGCATCGACCACTCCTGTTCCCATCAAAGTCCCCCCAGATGAGACCGCAGTCGCGTCGGTTGTGAGAGTTCCGGTGACGGCGAGTTGCCCATTATTGACTGTGACGGTCGATCCGCCGTGAGAGTGGGTTCCAGAGAGCTCGAGGCGCCCCGCCCCCTCTTTGACAAAACTCCCCCCTGAGCTCGCCTGCAGCAGGAGATCCGTAGCGGCTATCCCATTATCGATATTGAATGTCCGTGAGGGGGCCCCTGTTGTGAGAGAGGCAATGGTCCCCGTCCCATTGTCAGTGGCATCAAAGCGCACCTCTCCTCCCGCTCCCCCCGTAAGGGCAATCGAGCCTGTAGTGGTGGCATTGCGCATTGTGAGGGCAGTCCCTGTCTCTGCCAATGAAAGGAGAGCCCCCCCTTGGTTCAAGGTTCCCGAATAAAACTCCAAACTCCCCATTGATTCAGGGAGTCCATCCATATCAAAAATTCCACCATCAATTCTGACACCTGCGGTATCGGGAATTTGATCGGATTGGACAAGGCGGGCTGTTCCCGCTGTTTTCACATCGAGGAGATTGGCAATGGCGTCGGCCCCAGTTTTATCTAAGAGGAGCACGCCCCCTTCGACAATCGTCGTTCCCATATGTGTATTTGAGCTTGTGCCAGAAAAAGTCAGCGTCCCCAGCCCAACTTTTGATAAGTCTTCATCCCCCTCGATAACATCTGAAAGGGTCAAAGTGGTGCCGTTGCTCACACCAATTGAGGCCGCGGAGGCGACCGTGCTCCCACCATTCCAACCAATCTGAACCTCGCGGATGATCTCGTTATTCCCTGTTAGGTTGAGGATCGCTCCCTGATCAGATGTCCCCGTTCCATTGAGACGGAACGCTTTATCGATGGTAAGGCCCGCTCCGTTGTCGAGCTCATAAGCCCCTCCCGATGTTGTAAAAGCGTCGGTGTTGATGGCCGTTGACCCAAGAGCTGTATTTGATTGAACCCGGATTTGGCTCCCATCTGAGACGAATGTTCGGTTCGAGTAGGTGTTATTTCCAGATAGGGTGAGGCGGGAATTTCCCGATTTTCTCAGGCGCCCTCCACCATTGGGATCAAAGCTTGTAGAGGCTTGCCCCCCTGCAATGACCCCACTAAAACTTGAGTCGCCCCCTGTTCCCAAAACCTCAAAAAGTTGGACATTAATGGTGTTCATCACCATTGTCCCCGATCCCTGCACACTGGCTAAACGGACGATATCATTACCCCCCTAGATCAAGGTGCCATTGCTGTTGATAGTTAAGTTGATCCCGCTGGCTCCTGACATCGACCGGTTGATGATGAGGTTTGGGGAAGCGCCCCCACCATCCCCAAGAATGGTCACCCCTCCGTTTGGGATGGCCCCTCTTTGGGTATAGTTATACGTCCCTTCATTGATGCGCGTGACCCCTGTATAGGTGTTGTTCTGCACATTAACGCGCAGAATACCCGACCCTGTTTTAGTGAGTCCTCCAGGGCCTGAGATCAATCCATCGATCAAAAGGGTGCTGACGGCTCCTTGTGAGATTTCCAAGGTTTCATTGAGTTGAATGGCCGATGAGATGCGATGGGCCCCATTTCCGTTGACATTTGTGATCGTGATCATTGGTGTGCCCGAGCTTGACTCAAAAATCAGCTGATTGGATTGGAGCCTGTAGCTGTTGTTATCATCGATATTGAGGGCCTCTAATGTAATGGGAATGCCAAGGGTGATTGTGCGGTTGCCAGTGATGACATTTGATAAAATGGCCGTATCTGAGTTGCCGTTGGGAAATGTCATGGGGGTCCAGTTCCCATTGACTTCCCATGAGCCGTTGCTATCGACATTCCACGTAGCGGTGGCGCCAAAGAGATTCACACTCAAAAGTAAAAGTAGGAAAGGACGTTTCATTAGTTAGCCTTTGGGGGGGAGAATGCGGCATTTATCGTGCTCACTGTACTCATCGCGCACTGCTTGGAGCTCTTGTGGGTCAATCGGGCATTTCTCTAAGTCCCATATTTTTTCTGAGTAGGTGCGGATCGATTCATCGGAGCTAAAGCGCCCCATCGCCGCAATGTTATGTAGGGCCATCTCAGCCCATTTGTGGGGATCGGCAAAGAGCGTTTCAACGCGCCGCTGAGTCTCGTAGTAATCGCGCAAATCGTTGAGGACAAAATAGCGATCTTGACCAACTAAGCGTTTTGCAATGGCACATAGAGCCTCGTGCTCGGCATCATTTTCCACAAGGGAGCGGTCCTCGAGAGCGGCCATCGCCTTTGCGATCCCCTTATCTTTGTCTATGATGGTTTTAGGGTCGTAGGCACTCTCGTTGAGCATCACGTAGTTTTCCTGAGCGCTCTTGCCAAACTTAAAGGGCCAGTGCTCATCACCCACAGCCTCGCGCATCTCGACATTGGCCCCATCGTCAGTCCCAATAGTCAGAGCTCCATTGATGCTGAGTTTCATGTTCCCTGTCCCCGAGGCCTCCATTCCCGCTGTGCTGATTTGCTCTGATAGGTCAGAGGCCGGGATGATCATCTCCGCATTGCTCACATTGTAGTTTTCAATGAAAAAGAGACGGAGCTTATCTGAGACATCGGGGTCATTGTTGATTTTCCGCGAGAGGCAGTAGATCAAGCGAATGATATCCTTGACCGCCTCGTAGCCGGGGGCTGCCTTGCCGCCAAAGAAGACCATCCGTTTGATAGGGATGGCCCCCTTATTGGTTTTGAGCTCTTGGTAGAGCATCAACACGTGGAGGGCATTCATCAACTGCCGTTTGTACTCGTGGAACCGTTTAATCTGAACATCAAAGAGGCTATCGGCTGGGAGGAAGTGTTGACTTTGCAACTTTTGCCCCGACCAGTGGCGCTGTTTCATATCGTTATAGAGATGATCCATGAAGGCGATCTTGCGCGTTTGCTTCACTTTTAAAAAGGCCTCTTGGGAAGTGCGATCAGTGGCAAACTCGGCGAGTTTTCCAATCTCTTGGAAGTTGAGGATCCAATCCCGCCCGATGCGCTCGGAGATAAACTCGGAGAGCTCGGGATTGCACAGAAGGAGCCAACGCCTCTGCGTCACACCATTGGTGACATTGACAAATTTCTCTGGGTAGAGCTCATAAAAATCGCGGAACATATCCCCTTTGAGGATATCGGTGTGCAAAGCGGCAACACCGTTGACATGGTGAGAGCCGTAAATGGAGAGATTGGCCATTTTAATCTGCCCATTGCCAAAAAACGACATCCGCTTGTGGCGCTCGGGATCGTCGGGGAATTTTTGCCGCACGTCGGAGAGGAAGTCGCAGTTGAGTTTTTGGATGATCTCGTATTGGCGGGGGAGGAGTTTTTGCACCCGCTCTTCGTTCCACTCCTCTAAGGCCTCTTTTAAGACGGTGTGGTTGGTGTAGCTAAAGCACGTTTTGGTCACATCAAACGCCTGGCCCCACTCCATGTTGTGCCGCTTTGTCAAAATGCGCATCATCTCGGCTACAGCTAAGGCGGGGTGGGTGTCGTTGATCTGAATGCGCACTTTATCGGCAAATTCATCCATTGAGCCAAAGCAGCGCAGGTGTTGATTGATCACATCTTGGACAGAGGCCGAGCTGAGCAAAAACTCCTGCTTGAGGCGGATCCGCTTGCCCAGTTCATTGTTGTCGTTGGGGTAGAGCACATCGGTCAGCGCTGTATTCTCTCCCGCTTCGCCCAGTTGCCCGGCGTTGAAGCGCTGGAGCTCAAAGTTGCGCGGCGACTCTTTGGTCGACCAAATGCGGAGAGTGAGCACAGAAAAATCGGGCGTCGAGCGGTAGCCGATGATGGGGATATCGTAGGGGAGGGCGCGCACCCCTTGGTAATCGGTGAGATTGTGGATCGTTTCTCCCCGCTCGTTTTGCATCTCTTGAATCTGCCCATCAAACTTCACCGTGACGGCAAAGTTGTCCCGTCGAAACTCCCAAGGGTTTTCGTAGAGGAGCCAACAGTCGGGGCGCTCCACTTGAACGCCACACCACACCTCTTGCTCAAAAATGCCATACTGATACCGCATCCCATACCCTTGCGCTGGGTATTGCTGCGTGGCCAGCGAGTCCATAAAGCAGGAGGCAAGGCGCCCCAAACCCCCGTTACCAATCCCAATATCGGGCTCTTGGGCAAAGAGCTTGACGATGTCCCGGTTCATCTCCTTGAGGACATATTTCACGAGGTCGAGCGCAGCGATGTTGACGATGTTGTTGGCAATGAGCTTGCCCGGCATGTACTCCATCGAGATGTAGTACATCTTGCGGCACCGCTTGTTTTTTAGCGTGTGCTGCGTGGCCGTCCAGTTGATCATGATCTCTTCGCGAAAAGCGTGGCAGAAGGCGAAGTAAAACTCTAAATCGCTCGCCTCGTCGGCGGTGCGCCCCATCGTTGTGATGAGGTAGTGGCGGATTTTGTGAATGAAATTTTCACATTGAAGTTTGTGCAAAGGGTCCATACTTTGCACCATAGCAAATTAAAAAAAAATGTGCACCCTTGACCCTGATTGCTACCTATTCATTTCCCCTTGAATTTTTCTTTTCTCCCAGCTTGCATTGGGCATTTTTCCCCCTACTTTACGAAGTATGTGGGTAAAATGCCCGCTACAATCTGAAAGAAAATCGAAAATTCCTTGGAAAATGAATGGGTAGCAATCAGAGTCTTTGACGCTTTTTAACAAATTTTGTATAAAACCTCGCAATTCACTAGGAGAGGTTCAGATATGTCAAAAGTGATTTCCACTGTCTCAGACGATGCTCAAAGATTATTGAATGATATCAAAGAATTCCCATTCACATCAGAAGAAAATAATGATCTTGATTATAGCTATAGAGAGACCCTGAATCTCCCCGAGGGTTATCAACTTTACCTCAATCTGCCACAAGAGTATGCGGAGATCATTGATCAAACCTACTCTGTAACCACACTCGATCAGTTTGTCAAAGAGCATCAATTAAATCCCGTTCTTTTGACAAAGATTCAAGAGGCCTACAAAGAGAGAGTTATAGAAACGTGTGACGACTATCTCATAATAAGAGATCAATTTAATGATCAGATATATTTAGATAATTTTCGACAACTTAAAAAAAATACAGTGCCATTTTACGCTGAAAAATTTATGGGGTGTTTCCACGATATGGAGGGTCCTTATTCTAAATCGGCCTATCGTGACTACAATCAAAAAATAAAGAAAAACTATATTGAGTTATCAGACATAAATATTGATGAGAAGGTATTTTTATCTAGAGTTTCTGAGCTGCTCTCCTATGAAACCGATATATCAAATCATATTGAGTGGTTAAAAACTTATGAAGAGAGCGATTTATTTAAACAATTGTATAATAATTCGGAGTATTCAATCCGATTTCATTTAGATTGCATCAGAGCATTACACGAACTAACGTCAATTGAAGATAAAGATAAATTACTTCCTCAGAGTTTTCTTGAAAAACTGGTTCAAAATGTGAAGCCGGTCATAGATGAAAGGTATGGATCACAAGACTTTGTTTTTTTTAAGGAGCAGCTCATTCAATTATACCCGACACCCCTGTTCTTCCTTCTTGATCAATGGAAGGGGGAATTCAATCTTGAGAAACTTGCGGCATCGACGGCATTTTTTGATTTTGATGGGGAAGGGAGCTGGGAAGCTGTGTGTGATCTATATCCAGATGCGTCAATGAGAGAGTGGCTGACACTGTTTCCAAAAGTTTTCTTTAACACTCTTCCGTTGTTTAAGGAAGGCACTTCTCCATGGTTAGATGGGCTAGTACATTTGGCTAAAAAACCCGACGCTTTGAAGATCTTTTGTCGAGACATTCCTCAGCACGAAGTTATCTTGGAAACCATTAGCAAGTACTTTGAAATTGGAGCTTCAGATAATCCTCAAGATTTTATGAGACAAGACTCCCACTTTAAAAGAGAGTATCTACTTCACGTTGTCAACTTTGCGAATCAAGTGTATGACTCTGACAAATTTGTCTATAAAATGAATGTATACAAGGCCGCAAAATTCGAAAAAGTGATTCAAGAGATCATTAATCACCAAATTGTGAGGCTCTCCAAGGCCAAAAAGCTCCCTCCTCAGCGAAAGGCTGCCAAATTCAGCTAGCAATTTCCAACAAGCTGGCGATTGTGGAGGTCCTTGTGGCCTCTTTTTTTAATAGCGCAAGAATTTGCGCTCCACGGGTCAAAAGGGCAAAGGAAAATTGCCCCCGCAGGAAGAATAGGCGTGTTTTAACACGTCCGATGACGAGGAGGTGATTTGCCGAAGCCATTTTGGCCCCCCGTCTTGAAAAAGCAGATTTACACCCCTCCTCCCTTTTAAAGGAATGGGGAGAAGATGGCTTTGATGAGATGGAAGAATAGTATACATACTAGGGCCGAGCTCGGTATCGTGATCACCCAAGAGAGGGCAATATCCCGCAGTATTTTGAAGTTGAGGGCAGAAAGCCCTCGCGCGAGGCCGACACCGAGAACAGCCCCCACGACGCAGTGGGTGGTTGAGACGGGAAGGCCCAGCTTGGAGGCGACTAATATGGTAGTGGCGGCCCCAAATTCTGCAGAAAAACCCCGTGTCGGAGTGAGTTCTGTGATTTTTTTACCAATGGTTTCTATCACACGCCATCCCCAGGTGGCCAGACCGACGACAATCCCAAAGCCTCCAAGGGCGAGGAGCCAAGTCGGGATCGTTGTTTCGTAAACAATCTGCTTAAAGCGGACCACATCGAGCACAGCGGCAACTGGGCCGATGGCATTGGCGACATCGTTGGCCCCGTGTGCAAATGCGACGAAGCAGGCCGAAATGATCTGCAGATAGGAGAACATCTTCTCAACAGCTGTGTAGTCCGATGTGTGCGAGTAAAAATCGGCTTTTTTCCTCATGTTTTTTGCCAAAGCGCGGGTCTCTGAAAGGAGAGTGCTAAGCTTTGACTGGGTCTCGCCTGTCGACGATAGCTTCACCCGTTGTAGATGCTTGACCGCTTTGTTGAGACTATAGGCCTGCTGGGAGAGGCGCATTGAGGGGACCTCCCCATAGCCTTCAGGGGTTTTATGACTTTTTATGATGAAAAAGCTGATCAAAGCACAGATCAATGCGGTTGAGAGAGAGATGACGATGACTGTGAGGTTATCGAGCTCAATATTTTTCACTCCATCTGAAAGGATTGTGAGGGAGAAGGTGAGGAAGATAAGAAAAATGAGGTAGGGGATGAGGCGCCGCGTGGCGGCAATAGGGTTCATGGCAAAGAGAATTTTCCGCTGCAAGATCGAGAAGATAATATAGCTAATAATACCCGAGAGCGCTGGGGAGAGCACCCAGCTGGCTGCGATCGATCCCACCATTGCCCAGTTGATCGTGTGAAACCCGCCGATGAGCGCCCCAAATCCAATGATCGCTCCGACAATCGCGTGCGTTGTGGAGACGGGCCAGCCAAAGAACGAGGCAATCTGTAGCCAGATAGCCGTCGAGAGGAGGGCGGCTAACATTCCGTAGAGGAAAATATTGGGGTCTCCGGCAAAGACTTGGGGGTCGACGATCCCTTTTTGCATCGTTTCAGAGACGTGGGAGCCTAGGAAAAAGGCGCCGCTGAACTCGAGAATTCCAGCGATGATGACCGCCTTGGTGAGGGTCAGTGCCTTGGAGCCGACAGAAGTCCCCATGGCATTGGCGACATCGTTGGCACCGATGTTCCAGGCCATGTAGAATCCGACGAGCAATACGATAATGGTAAGAACAGACTCAACTGACATCTATTTTAGTTCCAAAATCATCCGTATACGGTTGGCGAGCCTCTCGGAGATGTGGGAGAGGGCACCCACCTGATCAATAATGTTGATCCAAAGGTAAAAATCTTGTGAGGAGATCTCTTCATTTGAATTGAAGAGTTGTTTGAGTATCTGCTGCTTGAGTAGGTCAGCTTCGTGCTCTTTGTAGGAAGTTTTCTCGACCATTTTTTTCACTTTCTCAGCCTCGATCCCTCCGAATGAACTCTCGATGAGATCTTGAAACTCCTTGATGATCTGTCTGGCAATCCAAAAGGCTTCGACGTTTTTATGGAAAAACTCGAGGAGAGTCTCCATCAGGCCATTAAAGGGAGGAAGGGATTTAAGGGCTAAGAGATTGCCAATATCCTCAGCCTTGTCGGCGATGTCATCTTGGATGGCGAGGATCTCGAGAAATTGACTCCTGTCAATAGGAAGAAAGAGGCTCTTAGGGAGGTGATTACGGATGTCGTTTTTGGTGAGGTCGGCCTCGTGCTCAAGCTGGGATAGCTCCTTGGCAAGGTGCTCTATCTTGTCCTGTTTCCCGGTCGTGAGTATTTCAAAAATTTCGGTGAGCTTTTTAATGCACCCCGAGACTTTTTTCATGTGGGATTGGAGTGGCGCGAAAGGTGACTTGCCGAAGAGGCGGGCTATGGTCAACATACCTCCCATTCTACCTTAAGTCATAAACTAAAAGCAACACGGAACCTCTTGAACAATTCGTTGACTTGAGATATTTTGTCCTCAAATTAACAATTCTTCGAAGGTTAAATATGAAAAAATTATTTGCTTTTATTCTCATTACTCCCGCCCTCTTTGCCTCAATTTATGAGAGCCATAGTGGCTACTGTTTTGGTTATCAGGCCCTCACCTATGATGAATTTGTCCTTAACCTTTCTTGCCCTACATGGCAACCAAGAGAGTATTACTACGGAATTTTGCCGACGAGTATCGGCTATTTTCATGTCAATAACATGAAAGGGAGTATCAATATCTATGGATCCAATCGGTATATTGAAGAGGATGATGTCGATCTTTTTCGCGAATCCTTAGAGCCTCTTTCAGCGAACCTTCTCCCATATGCAACGCCAAACGGAGGAAAAGCCCTTTCATCACAGATTGTCAAAGAGGAATGTGCCTCCATTAGTGGTTTATCCGCTAAGAAGATCACTTTTGAGCTTGAGCTACCTTGTGAAAAGGTTGAAACAGTGATTACCTATCTATTCACAAGGAAGACAGATAATTTACTACTTCCCAATCACGGCATTGGATACACCTATTCAGTCTCTTGTGAAAAAGAGAGCTATAGTGAGCTTAAGGAAACGATCGATGACATCTTTCAACGATTGCGCATGATGAACTAGATAGTGTTGTCAAAAAGACAACACTATCTAGACAGAAGCGGTTTCTGAGGAGATCTCTCGGATCAATTCCCCCTCCTGAGAGAGCAATTCTCCCTTCCATTCGGAGATATTCCGGTGTTTTGAGGCAAAGTTGGCTCCGATCACAAGGAGTTTTTTTCCTTTTTGAAGGTAAGGTTTGTAATAACCTTTCGAGTGAATTTGATCGAGGGCAACTTGCGCACTCCCGTCTAGCTTGAGCTCAATTATATAGGTCACATTGGGCACTTCAAGCACGACGTCGATTCGTCCTGAATTGGTCGATCTTTCAGCAAGGGGATCAAAGCCCATACCGTAAAGCATGGCAAGGAGCATGCCGTGGTAAGTGCGCTCTTTAGCATCGACAAAGACCTGATAGGCAAAGCCGGAAAATCCTGTTTCGATGTGTTTGAAGATTGGCCTTGGGCAGTACGCCTCTAAGGCAGTGGCAAATTCTTCATTGGAGCGGAGCTTGATAATACCCCATATTGCGACTTACTAGCAGACTGCCTGAATTTTTCTTTTTTCCAGCTATTTCGTCCTAAAATAGCCCCTACTTTACGAAGTATGTGGCAATTTTAGGGCCGAAAAATCTGAAAAAAATCTAAAATCCCTTCAGCTGCTATTAGGTCGCACTATGGGGTAATACCGGCAAAGTCTCTCACCAAGGAGTTGATGAAGGCGCTGCGCACATCTTCGTTAGGGAGCCCTAATAGAAATTGTTTGGAAATCTCATTGTATCCCTTAATGGTGAAGTAGCCCGTTTGGTACATCAAAGCCTTAAGATCGATGTCTCGGCAGCTATTATCCATGAGCTCTTCTGCCGATGCTGTGGTGCCATCAAGGGAGACCATCGACAAGCGGTGTTTTTTGAGCTCATCAATTAAAAAAGAGGGACTCCCAGAGCTGTACCAATAACTTTTGGCCTCGAAGGAATTGAAATAAAGGAGGGTTGAGAAGGGGTTGTAAACCTTGCTCTCTTTTGTTGAGAATCGGTAGCCGTTATACCAATACCGGATTTCTTGAAAGACGGCTTCTGGTGATATGTTGATCCCTCTCTTTTTCCGATGAGCAATCACTCCTTGCACATGGTCCTCAAAGTTGTCCCTGAGCTCCTCGTCAGTGTACCCCATCATGGTGGCAAATCTACGATCCATTGTGATGTCGGTCAAATTGTTCGGACCTGAGAAGAGAGAGACTTGGGAGAATTTACTCACTCCTGTGATGAAAGTGAAGCGAATATATTTATCGAGGCTCTTAACAACCCCGAATATGTCTTTTAATAGGGCCCGATTTTTATCTCTAACCTCGTCATTTTGAAGATTGTTAATAATGGGCTTGTCGTATTCATCCACTAAAATGACAACGCGCCCTTTTGTCGATAACTTTTTGATAAGTTCTTTTAACATAAATTGGGGAGAGGGGCCTTCAATTGTCAATCCGAAGCTATCACCAATTTGCTGAATTTCTGACTTAAAGTTGAGAGTGAACTCTTCAATAGTAGAGTTGGATATTTGCGAGAAGTCTAGGTGAATAATGGGGTGTTTTTGCCAATCGTAATCGCTTTTGTCTATGGCTAGCCCTTTGAATAGCGCGCGGTTACCTTTAAATACTTCCTCTAGAGTATTAATGAAGAGAGACTTTCCAAATCGTCATGGTCTTGAGATGAAATAGTGCTTCCCTAGATTTAGAAGTTCATTGATAAATTGCGTCTTATCAATATAAACAAGATTGCCTTCAATGATTTCCTTGATATTTTGAATGCCAATGGGGAGTTTTGTCTTCATAATAAGCCTTGTAAGATGGACCTATTCTATCAGAAAATTTGATTATAGTAGAGAATTTAGTTTTGGAAAATGAGCTGGCGCTCGGCGGGGGTGAGCTCGCGGTACATCCCTTCTGGGATCGTGCCAAGTAAGAGACGTCCGATGCGAATCCGCTTAAGGCTCATGAGGGTCAGTCCCGCTTTTTCGATAAAGCGGCGCACTTCGCGCTTTTTCCCTTCTTTAACGACGATTTTAATGGTGCCGCGGCGCACCTTTTTGACTGACTTGGGCTTGACGAAGAATCCCTCGACCATCCCCCCCTTAGAGATGCGGACGAGGTCGTCGTGACTCACTTCCTCGCGCACCTTGACAAGGTACTCTTTTTCGATGTTGGAAGAGGGATGGATCACCTCGTTGGCAAAGTGGCCATCGTTGGTGACGATCAAAAGACCCGTTGTGTCCCGATCGAGGCGCCCCACAGTGAAGAGACGGAGCCCCGTGGCTTCAAAAAGGTCGATAACAAGGCGCTTGCGGTCGATCCGTTTGTTGGAGCAGACACACCCCTTGGGCTTGTTAAGTAAAAAATAAGCTTTATCCTGGGGCTTGATGACGGGCTGATTGTCAAAGAGAATGGTGTCGCGCGATAGGCAGACGGGAGTCTGAGGGACCTTGACGATCTCTCCGTTGACTTTGACGCGCCCATCGGCAATGAGGGCTTCGGCGGCCCGCCGTGAGGCCACCCCACAGGCGGCAAGTGTTTTGCTGAGTCTTTTTTCTTGCATAAGGAGTACATATTATAGACTATTAAAGAGATCTAAGCAAGGAGTGTTAAGTGGGGATTTTAGTTTTAGTCCGTCATGGCAAATCAGAGTGGAATAAAAGAAATATCTTTACAGGGTGGGTCGATATCCCCTTGAGCCCTGAGGGGATCGATGAGGCGCTCGAGTGTGGACGGGAGATTGCCCACATCCCCTTTGATGTGATTTTTACCTCGACTCTCAACAGGGCGATGAGTACGGCAATGTTGGCGATGAGTGTCCACGATGAGGGGAAGGTCCCTTGCTTCATGAGCGACGATAAGAGGGGTCAAGTTGCTGACAAAAAAACGTTAGAAACTCTGATTCCGGTCTATAGCGCCTGGGAGCTCAATGAGCGAATGTACGGGGAGCTCCAAGGGCGGGATAAGGATGCCTGCCGCAAGGAATTTGGGGAGGAGCAGGTGAAAATCTGGCGCCGCTCTTTTGCCACACCCCCGCCGGGAGGGGAGAGCTTGAAGGAGACAACCGAGCGGACGCTGCCCTATTTTGAAGAAAAGATTGTCCCCTATCTAAAAAAGGGAAAAAATGTTTTAATATCTGCTCATGGAAACTCTCTTCGCGCCATTGTGAAGCGTTTGGATGGGCTCTCCGATGACGAGATTCTTCACTTAGAGATCCCTACCGGACGCCCTATTGCCTATCGGATGGAGGGCGAAGAGCTTAAGAAAATACCCCCTGATGCTGCACTTTGATGGTCACATAACGCCCGCTGCCGACCCTGAGATCCTTAAGGCTCTTGGGTCTTCCATTGCCCCTTACGATACCCCCTTTGGGCCGCGGCAAAAAGGGCAAGAGAAGGTAGAGGCTCTCTACGAGCTCTTTGGCGCCGATCCCAAGGATCAAATCTACATTTGCGCGTCGGCACAGCAGGCCCTCGATAAGCTCGTCCACCACCTCTACTTTGACTACATGATCAAGACGGGACGTAACCACGTAGTGCTTCTCAACACAACCGAAGCGCTTAGTGTCAATAGCGTCGATGCGTTGAAGCAGGCGGGTGTCTCTGTCAAGATGCTCTCTGTCAACAATCAAGGGCAGGTCGATCTCGACGCGTTGAAAAAAGCCCTAACGCCAAAAGTCGCTTTCCTATCGATGAGCTTTGTCACGCCTTTAACAGGTGTCGTGCAGCCAATATGGGATATTGCCACAATTTGTCGCGATAAAGGGGTGTTCCTTCACGTTGATATTGGGCCGGCGATGGGGCACCTTTACTTCCAATTTAAAGACCTCCCTATCGACTACCTCACTTTCGATGGGCGCTACTTGGGCGCCCCCTACGGCGGGGGATTCCTTGCCAAGAAGGGGAGTTATGGGCCTAAGGCCCAATCGAATGTGTGCCCCTACATGTTAGAGGCCCTCTACCTAGGGGCAAAAAAGCGCCTTAGTGATGCTGAAGAGTGTTTCGAGCACTACCGCCTTGCCGATCACTTTGTCCAGAAGGTGCGGGATACGATCCAAGGGTCTGTCCCCTATTTCACAAATTGTGAGACATTGCCCCACGTCGTCACAATTGGTTTCCCAGGATTGCACGGTGAGGCCCTCCTCTACCGCCTCAATCAAAAGGGGGTGCGCGCTTCAATTGGTGGGCAGAGCCAGCAACGCCTTGAGAGATTGCTCGGTTTGATGGGAATTGATGAGATGATGGCGCGCAGCGCCCTCTCTTTCGCCATCCCAAAAAACCTTTCGCAAAAGACTCTCGATGAGGCGGTTAATCTCATTGCAAATCAGGTGAATCAACTGCGTAAACTATCGGGGGTGATGGCCTCGTGACTCATGATTTCCTCCCCCTCTTTTCCTGGAGCTACTTTAGCGCAAAACTCCGCAAAAAAATACTCAATCCCCGTTCGTGTGGCCTCTTTCAAAGCCCTCCAAGCGCTTCCATGCGCCATGTAATGTGTAAGGAGGGGAGCTACGAGCAAGGGGCTCTCATCACACTCTCTCTCATTGTCGATGAGAGCGATGGGGTGATCGCCGATAGCAAGTTTTTGTGTTATGGCCCCAGCTTTCTCATTGGAGCATGTGAGGCAACGTGTGAGCTTTTGCTCCGAAAAACTGTCAGTCAAGGGGCGCGGATCACGCGGGAGTTGATTGACAAAACTCTGCGCGATCGCCCCGATTGCCCCGCGTTTCCCCCTCAAACTGAGGACTATTTAGCGCTGATCGTTGATGCATTGAGAGAATTGACGGGGCAGTGCCAAGACATCGATATCGATGTGCAGACACCCGTCGATGCCCTCCCCATCTCAGACGGGGAGATGGTTGAAAACTGGGAGGGGCTCTCTCCCGCTGAAAAACTCACAACGTTGAATCAAATTCTGACAAAAGAGGTGCGCCCCTACGTCCAACTCGACGAGGGAGATGTGAAAGTGACTGAGATCAAGGGAGATTTTGACGTGGTGATCGCCTATGAAGGGGCGTGCACGAGTTGCTACTCGGCGACAGGCTCTACCTTAGATGCGATTCAGTCGATTCTCAAAGCGCGCGTCCACCCTCAAATCCGCGTCACACCATCTCTTGATACGCTGAGCGGAATGGGGCAAACCCCTCCTCTTTAAAGCGCTCGAGATTTTGGGCAAATTCGCCCTTTAAAAGGGTTTTGATCTCCTCTAGTGGTGTGAGTTTATTGGTGAGTAAAAGAAGAGATGTGGCGGGTTGATCGATGAGATCGCAGGCTGTTTGCTCCATGTTCACATTGAGACCAATGCCCGCAATCACAGAGATGCTATCGCTTGTGGTGATCATTTCAACTAACGCACCTGCTAACTTTTTCCCGTCGACTAAGAGGTCGTTGGGGTGTTTGAGTTTTGGAGTGAGCCCTAAACTTTTCACCACAATCGCACAACTAAAAGAGAGGAGCTGGGCTAAGTGGCTTAGGTCTTTTTGGGTGCGGGGTAAAAAGAAGACAAAGGAGGCGTAGAGGTTCTTTTTGGCAGGGGAGTGCCACGCTCTGCCGTGTTGTCCATGCCCCTTAGTTTGCCCCTCGGCGGTGATTAATGTAATAGCCTCCCGATCGAACTCTTTGATGTGCTCTTTAGCATAATCATTTGTTGAAGGGAGCTCTTTAAAGTGGATCTCGTTATACATGAGCGCGACCATACCATTTCTCCTCTTGAGTGTAAATCTTTTCCCTGGTTTCATAAAGGGGTGGACTTTTCTGTATTAAAGCGGATTGATTACCGCATAATTCCCATTATTGCCCTTCTCATGGTGATCTCGCTTCTTGTGATCTCAAGTGTCACCACCCAGATCGACCATTTAGATTCTGCCCCTTTGCTCACGCCCCTTGCGAAAAATCAACTCAAGCGGTTTGTCTTAGGTTGGGTCATTTTTTTTGCCTTAGCCGCCTTTGACTACCGCAAACTGCGCAATTTTACCTGGTTTCTCTATCTATTTATGATCCTTCTGTTGATCGGGGTTCTCTTCACCGCCCCTGTCCACAGCGCCAGGCGGTGGTACCGCATTCCCTTCATTGGGTTTGCCATTCAGCCCTCAGAGTACGCCAAGCTCATTGTCGTGATGACCCTTAGTTGGTTTTTGGAGAAAAAGTCCCGCTCCATTGGATTGATGGGCTCGGCGCTCCAAGCGGGGTTGATCGCCCTCATTCCCTTTATGCTCATTTTGAAACAGCCCGACTTAGGCTCAGCCCTAGTTCTATATCCAATAACTCTTGTGATGTTTTACTTTGGGGGGGTGAATAAATGGGTGATCCGGATTATGCTATCGCTGATGGCGGTGGGGCTCGCTGTCGTTCTCACCATTTTTTCGGGACTGATCTCTCACGAGGCGGCAAAACCTGTGGCGACTAAAGTTCTCAAGGAGTACCAGTACGAGCGCCTCCGCCCCGATACGTATCATCAGAGGGCCTCAAAGATCGCCATTGCCCTGGGCGGGGTGAAGGGGAGTGGCTTCCGCAAGAGCCGCTTTACCGGGAGAAAATGGCTCCCCGAGGCGTCGACCGATTCTGTCTTTGCGGCCTATGCTGAAGAGTATGGACTCGCTGGCGTCCTCTTTTTACTCCTATTATTTTTAGCTTTAATATATTGTGGGTTTGAGGTGACAACAGCAGCAAAAGACCACTATGGGCGCCTCCTCTCGAGCGGGATCACGGTCTATCTCGCCTTCCACGTGATTGTGAACGTGGGGATGATGTGCAAGCTTTTGCCCATTACGGGAGTGCCCCTTGTCTTGGTGACCTATGGAGGCTCCTCTGTCTTGACGACGATGGGAGCTCTCGGTCTTTTGCAAAGCATTTATACAAGAAGGTTCATGTTCTAATGAGACCCCATCCATTCCTTTTTAAATCGGGCGAGTGGCTCGGCGAAGGGCGCATCTGCTTTAACCAAGAGCTTGAAAAGCTCAGATTCACCATGAAGTGGACGATCCAAGTCGACAACGACCTAGCCCCCATCAACTGCCTGCAAGAGATCCACATAGAGGGGATGAGCGAGGTGATGAAAAATGCCTTTTCGATCAAACGGGATGGGGCTAAAGGGATTGAGGTTGCTTTAGAAAATGAGACGATAGGCGCTTTCTCAGGCGAGGGGTTTTTAGATGAGGATAAAATTGCTTGGGAATTTTGCCGCCTCGATCGGGGGCTGACAGGGTTTGAGCTCTACGAGCGGCATATGGACAAATATGGTCTTCACGGTGAGTATGCCTTCAGTGATTTGAGAATAGGCATTGAAGGGGAGATCTGGGAGAAAGGGGGCGCAGCATGAAGAAACTGGCGAAATTTTTTGTGATGGCACTCATTGTGACCTCCTGTGCGACGGGCACCAAGGTGATGTCCCGCTACGAATTTTCCGAAATTGAGATCGGTGAAGATATCAAAGTTGTGGTCAACAGCTTCGGAGAGCCCTACTCGATCCGTTCGCGAGGGGCTGATTGTGACATTTACGAATACATTGAAAAGATCAAAATGGATTATTTAACCATTCAACAGAGACGGTACTATCTTGTTGTGACTAAAGGGCGCGTTGTGGGTAAATATGTGAAATTCTCCAACCCTCCCCCATATGAGCAGATTTATAACGACGAAACGTACCCAGTCTATTAAGGGAGCCTGTCATGGATGACGATCGGAATCAAATGAGAGTTCAAAAGGATGAGATGCGCCATGTCTTGCAGGATCTCATGCTGCGGATTAAGAAAGTAGAGGATGCTCCAAGGGAGGAGCATTTAAGGGTGCTTCTCGATCGCATTCAAAGCGATAGGGTATTGCTTGATAAGATGGCCCACCATATAGGGGGGCAGATATTACTCGACTTCAATATGTTTTGTAGCGATTTGGAACAGTACTTGGAGGTGCCCGATGATAAGGCGGCCTACCCCCAAGTGGCTGACGGGGCGGCCATACTATTGCATGGCCTCTCTTAAAAAGGTGGGGTTAAAAGTACCCACCTTCATCTGAAGGACCGAGAATCTTACAAAAATAATGATAGGCAAGCGCTGCAGTTGCTCGTAACACAGGGCAAACGCCGGTATTCTCTTGATTCTCAACTTTTTTCTCAGGTTGACAACTATTACTAATCTCTCTTGATTCGTAGCACGTTTCACCAGCCGTCTGGAGGTTTGTCTGAGTTATTGTAGCCATGCGTAACCCTTCCCTTGAATTAATAAGAGAATGTTAAGCTGCTTTAATTTTAATGTCAACACCTGCGGCCACAGGAAGGACTTTTAATTTGTCGATTGTGTCCAACGTGGGGTTGAGAATCTCTAGCAAACGGATGTGTGTGCGCATCTCAAACTGCTCACGAGACTTCTTGTCGACGTGAGGGGATTTCAAGACGGTGTAGATCTCCCTCTTTGTCGGTAGGGGGATCGGCCCGACAACGCGCGCGCCTGTCCGCTTGGCAGTTTCTACGATATCGGCCGTAGAGCGATCGAGTTGACGTTGATCGTACCCTTTGAGCCGGATGCGGATTTTCTTTTGTTTAGCTGGTGCCATAATTGTGTATCTCTTACTTCTTGAGGATTTCTTCTTGTATTTTTGACGGAACGCGCTCAAAGTGGCTTGGTTCCATTGCGTAAGTGGCTCGTCCAGATGTGATGGAGCGGAGCTGTGTTGAGTAACCAAACATCTCGCTTAAGGGCACTTCGGCTTCGACGATCACTGTGCTCTTTTGAGAGGTTTGGTTCATGATGCGGCCGCGGCGGCGGTTGATATCGCCCATGACGTCTCCTAGGAATTCCTCGGGCGTCGTGACGACGACTTTCATGATTGGTTCTAGGATGACGGGCTTCGCACTCTTAGCCGCGTCTCTTAGAGCCATGCTTCCGCAGATCTTAAAGGCCATCTCGTTTGAGTCAACATCGTGGTAAGATCCAAAGACGATCTCAACGTAGGTATCGACGAGGTTGAAGCCAGCGAGAACACCGTTGGTCAAGCCCTCTTCGATCCCCTTGATTGTGGCAGGGATGTACTCTTTCGGGATGACACCGCCGACAATCTTGCTGACGACTTCGTTCCCTTTACCGGGCTCGTTGGGTTTGATCTCCAAGCAAACGTGGGCGTACTGACCGCGACCACCAGACTGCTTGACAAACTTGGTGTCTGTTTTGCCTGGAGTGGTGATGGTTTCTTTGTAGGAAACCTGCGGGGCCCCAACGTTGGCTTCGACGTTGAACTCGCGGAACATGCGATCCTTAAGGATCTCGAGGTGAAGCTCACCCATTCCTGCGATAATGGTCTGACCTGTCTCTTCGTTGGTGAAGACGCGGAATGTGGGATCCTCTTCACTCAAAGCAGCGAGTGAGACGGAGAGTTTTTCCCGGTCGGCCTTTGACTTGGGCTCAATGGCCATCGAGATCACCGGCTCGGGGAATTCCATCTTCTCTAGAATGATAGGGGCATCGGTCGCACAGAGTGTGTCACCTGTCGATGAGTTCTTAAGGCCGATGACCGCAACGATATCTCCAGCGCAGGCAAAATCCTTATCCTTACGCTCGTTGGAGTGCATCTCGAGGATACGGCTGACGCGCTCTTTTTTACCCTTAGTGGTGTTGATGATTGAGTCACCTTTTTTCAAAATCCCTGAGTAGATGCGGATGTAGGTGAGGCGTCCAACGTAAGGGTCGGTCATCACTTTAAAGGCGAGAGCTGAGAAGGGGGCCTCGTCGGAGGGCTCGCGTGAAATCTCTTTTTCGGTATCGGGCTCTGTCCCTTTGGTGTTGCCGATATCTAGCGGCGAGGGCATCCAGCGGACGATGTTATCGAGAAGGGGTTGGACCCCTTTGTTTTTAAAGGCTGAGCCGCAGAGGACGGGGTTGATTTTGTTCTCGCAGACACCCTTACGGATCACAGCGTGGATCTCATCGTCAAGGAGAGAGTCTGGATCATCTAAGACTTTCATCATGAACTCTTCATTGGAGTCGTCGATGGTGGCGAGCTCGTCGAGAAGGGCAGTGCGCATCTCAACGCACTTTTCTTTAAGATCAGCGGGAATGTCGGTCACTTCGAATTCGGCCCCGAGGGTCTCATCGTCGAAGATGTAGGCTTTCATGGCGACGAGGTCGACAACGCCGCGGAAGCCCCCTTCTGCGCCGATTGGGCACTGAAGAGCGATGGCGTTGGCACCGAGCTTCTCTTTCATGCTGTCAATGCAGAAGAAGTAGTCGGCTCCGACGCGGTCCATTTTGTTGATGAAGGCGATACGGGGAACTTTGTAGGTTTCGGCTTGGCGCCAAACAGTTTCTGACTGAGGCTGAACGCCATCGACGGCGCTGAAGACGGCAACTGAGCCATCGAGAACGCGGAGTGAGCGCTCCACTTCGACGGTGAAGTCGACGTGGCCGGGAGTGTCGATGATGTTGATTTTGCTACCGCCCCAGTAAAGAGCAGTCGAAGCTGAGGTGATCGTGATGCCCCGTTCTTTTTCCTGTTCCATCCAGTCCATTGTGGCGCCGCCCTCGTGGACCTCACCAATTTTATGGACAACCCCTCCGTAAAAGAGGATGCGCTCTGTCACAGTGGTTTTTCCGGCATCGATGTGGGCCATGATACCGATATTGCGCATTTTATCTAGACGATCTTCCTTAGCTCTTTGTGCCATTTAATGTATTCCTTATCTACTCGATTACCATTTGAAGTGGGCGAAGGCGCGGTTGGCCTCGGCCATACGGTGGGTGTCATCTTTCTTTTTGATTGTGGCTCCCTCTCCGTTGAAGCAGTCGGCGAGCTCTTGAGAAAGGGCATCACCCATTGATTTGCCAGATTTGGCGCGGGAGAAGTTAATGATCCACTTCATCGCCATAGACGAGCGTCTGTCAGCGGGGATTTCCACAGGAACTTGATAGGTCGCACCACCGATGCGGCGGGACTTGACTTCGAGTGTGGGTTTAGCGTTCTCGAGGGCTTTTTCAAAGGCCTCTAGTGGGTTTTCAGCGTTGACCTTCTTTGCGAATTTTTCGATGGCGCCGTAGACAAGGCTGCGTGCGGTTGACTTTTTGCCATCGAGCATGACTTTGTTAATAAACTTAGCCACAACAACGCTTTGGAAACGTGGATCTGGTTGAGTTTCCCGTTTTTCTGCACGGTGTCTTCTTGACATAATTCGTTAATTCCTTAAAAACAATTATTTAGGCTTCTTAGCGCCATATTTTGAGCGCCGTTGTTTACGATCTTTCACAGCGGCTGTATCGAGGGCGCCGCGGACTACGTGGTAGCGAACACCGGGAAGGTCTTTAACTCGACCACCGCGCACTAGGACAATGCTGTGTTCTTGGAGGTTGTGACCTTCACCGCCGATGTAGGCGATAACTTCCTGGCCATTAGAGAGTCGGACCCAAGCGACTTTTCGAAGAGCTGAGTTCGGTTTTTTAGGCGTCTTAGTCTTAACTTGGAGGCAGACGCCACGGCGTTGAGGGCATTTTGAGAGCGCTGGTGATTTTTTCTTTTTCACCTTGTCTGTACGTCCCTTACGCACGAGCTGGTTGATTGTCGGCATGTTGCCTTCTCCACTTGTAAATACAATTTTTCAAAATACGACTCCCATAGGGAGCCAAAGGTTTGTGACTGGCAGGCCTTATTGGGGCGCAATTGTCACAGGATAATCAAAGAATATACACCATAGGCAAATATTGCACAACCCCTATGACGCTAATTGCTACCCCTTTCTTTCCCCTTGAATTTTTCTTTTCTCCCATCTCGTAGGGGGCATTTTACCCCCTACTTCTCGAAGTATGTGGGTAAAATGCCCCCTGCAATCTGGAAGAAAATTGAAAATTCCTTAGAAAACAAATTGGGTGCAATTACCGTCTATGACAAAAAGGGGGACCCTTAAAAAAAACATCTAATTTCTACAATTAGTTCTTTTAATTTTAATCTATTTATTTATATTAAGGTTAAATAGGAAATAATAATAATTTAATTGTGTTTAGATATATATCTATATTATTAATTAATCTATGCTGCACGGTTTCGCTGCTCTCTGCTCAGCCCCAACTTAAGTATAGAGATGTCAAGCGGACAATGGGGGAAATCCTCTCTTATCACGTTGAATACAAAGAACTTTCTCCGTTAATTGTTCAGCGCTGTATCAAATTATATATTGAGCAGTTCGATCCCGATCGGGTTTATCTCCTCCGCCAAGAGGTGAGGCCATTTCTCGAGCTCACCGAGAGTCAGCTCAATCACATTATTGAGCAGTACAATCGGAATGACTATTCAGTGTTTGTCGCTTTGAATGAGTTGACACAGGCGGCTATTTTGCGCTCCCGTGAGATGCGCTCTGCGGCTCAACAGGAGTTGATTGCCAATCCCAATCCTCCAATTGGTGGGGGGCGTTCAAAAAGAAACTTTGATTATCCAGCTAATTACCATCAGCTTAAGGTGCGCACAGGGGAGACTCTCCTCGCTTTTTTCAATGCCGTCCAGCGGGATCAAAATTTTGACCCCAGCGACCGCGCTATGAAGGTGAAGGCTTTTGCCTTTTACGAGCGGCGCATCGGCCAACATGAAGAGCTTTATCTCCCTCAATCTGAAGATCCTGCTTTAGCTGAGCACTACAATGCGATGCATATTCTCAAAGCGATGTCCCGCTCATTGGATGCTCACTCTGCCTATTACTCTCCTGAGGAGGCTTTTGACTTGCGCGCGGCGCTTAAAAAGCAGTTCCACGGTGTGGGCATCGCTTTTAAGGAGGGGTTTGATGGGTTTCATGTTGCCGAGGTCGTCAAGGGGGGCTCAGCTGAGAGAAGTCACAAGATCGCCCCAGGTGATCGCCTCATTGCTGTCGACGGGGAATCTGTCGAGGGTGATTCGTTTAAGTCAATTCTAGAGAAGATGTTAGGCCCTGAAAATAGCGCTGTTAAGTTGACGTTTGAGAGGGGGCAGAGCACTTACAGGGTAAAGCTTTATCGGGAGCGGATTGTGATGGATGAGGAGCGCCTCGCTTTTGAGGCGACCCCATTTGCCGATGGAGTGATCGGGAAGATCACATTGCCCGGCTTCTACGACAATGGTGAGGGGATGAGTGCCGAGGGGGATTTGCGCGAGGCCATTCGTCTTCTCAAGAGCCGCGGTCCTCTCTATGGACTTGTGATTGACATGCGGGAGAACTCTGGAGGGTTTCTGACCCAAGCTGTGAAAGTGGCCTCTCTATTCATTGATAAAGGGATTATCGTCATTTCTAAATATTCCGATGGTGAGGTGCGCTACTTTAGGGAGCTCGACGGCCGCCACTACTTCGGCGGGCCTGTCGTGATCATGACCTCGAAAGTGTCGGCCTCGGCGACAGAAATCGTGGCACAGGCCCTGCAGGACTATGGAGAGGCTCTCATTGTTGGTGACGAGCGGACGTTTGGCAAGGGGTCAATGCAGTATCAAACGGTGACCGATGATCAGGCGCAACGCTTCTACAAAGTGACAGTGGGGCGGTTCTATACCGTATCGGGGCGCTCCAACCAGATCGATGGTGTCCAAGCCGACATTGTCGTCCCTTCGATCTACGCTCCCTATAACATTGGGGAGAGATTTTTAGAGTATCCACTGTCGAACGATCAGCTTGAATTCTCCCTGTTTGACACACTCAATATGCAGCAGAAGAAGGCGCAGCGCAAAAAGGCGACACCAATCCCTTACATGCAGCGGCGCGAGACTAAGTGGCGTAAGATGTTGCCCAAGCTCCAGGCCAATAGCCAGGAGCGTCTAAAGAGTAACGAGAATTTCCAGATTTTCCTCAAAAAGAGTCAGGGGAAAGGGCGGTCGCGACGCAATCACGGCATCGATGATCTGCAGATGCAAGAGGCAGTGAATATCGTCAAAGACATGGCGCGCATCGATGCGGCGCGCCAAATGGCATCACCATGATGCCACAATTTTAGAAGTTAAAGCCAGCTTGTATCTCGACCAAGGGTATTTTCCCTGCGGTCGCCATGCGGTTCCGACTCAATGGGTCAAATATATAGACCGGAGGTGTGACCTGGATCTGGTAAAACCGCTTCATGCCACTTTCTAAGCTTTTTTCATGACCTACAACAAGCTCAGGGGTGAGTGCGCCAAGGTGAATATCGTACTCTTCCTCGTGCTCTTCATCGGCAAGATGTAGGTAAATTTTGTGCAGCCCCGGCCCCGCGCCAAAGTAAAACTGAGAGCGGATATCGGGCTTGGGGTAGTAGAGCCAGAGGGCATTGCCTCGGATGTGGTAAAAGCTGTTCACATCGACGGTGGCGGCACTGATATTGAGGTCAAAACCGGTTGTGGTATTTTGCACGCGGTAGCCCACACCCGCTGTGGGCATCAACATAAACATGCCGACGTTCCAATAAGCAAAGGCTGTTTCACGAGTTTCATAAATGGCCATATCGTCATCAAACGATGGGGCGGCGAAAAGTGATAATGATGCAAGTGTAGAAAGAATAAACGTTTTCATAATGGCGTAAACTTTAACAGCTTTGCCTCTTTATGTAAACATCACTTTCCAGCTAAAATCTCTTTGTAAAATGTGGACCTTTTGCGTCTTTGGCTCTAGGCAGACAAGTTGGACCCACCCATTGCCAAAGAGTTTTTGCAGCACAGGTTGCTGTTTTACAATCGCATCGATGCGCTCTTTGGGGGCGTAGACAACGGTCATGAGCCGCTGGGGCTCGTGGTAGGGTTTTTGGTCGCTGGCGTAGACAGATTGTAGAGGAAGGCCCGTCATCAAGTCACTGGCATTCCCTTGCATAACACCAATTTTTCCTGTGATGTTTTTGGTGATCTTGCTCCCCCCTCCGTAGGCGATATTGTCAAGCGTTGAAAAGAGATATTGAGTATTGATCCACTGAGCCACAACCATCGGGGCTGTGAGGATAGTCTCTAGGGATTTCCCATCACTATCTTGGTCAGGTTCGTAAGAGTGCAGGAAGCACCGACCGTCAAGGTCGAGTTTTTTGGTGAGGCTGCGCGGTCCAATGACAAAAGCGGCGTTTTTTGCCAGGCCCCACTCGGGGCGGGTTTGCGCCCAGTCCTGTGATCGACGGGCCACGTGCTCTTTGGCTGAGGCGGGGAGGGGGGACTTGTCCATTTTACCCTGCCTGACCCGGCAGTTTTCATAGCGAGCGCTGTTTAAATCCCGCTTAATCTGAGTCAATGCCTTTGACTCTCCCCCGTTAAAGAGGGTTACCTCGTCCGTTGTCGTATTGTGCTTGCCTCCCATAAAACGGGTCGTCTCGGGAATTGCGATCCCCCGTTTAGCTAGATGCTCTCTTACCTTTGGTTGGTTGAGGATCTGGGCGAGCACACGGGCATTGCCCGATCCCTCGTGACCGCCACACGCCCCACAGTCTAAAGAGGAGGCAAAGGCGTTGTTTTGTGTGCAGCTCCCATGTCCACAGAAGATAACGTAGGGGGCGAAATTGTGGGTGAGTCCCATGAGCCTCAAGGCATTTTCTGCATAGGTGCACTGGTTGGCAAATGGGATGGAGTCCAAAGCTGAGTGCATCGCCAAGGGTTTTTGGGCGAAGCGCTTTTTCAGTTTATGGGCAAATGAGGGGGAGAGGGTGCGCACACCAATCCATGCGCCAGATGCCATCCCAAGACTCTCTGCCACAGCAAAGGGGGTTGTGAAGGTGTATTTGACCGATTGATAGAGCCTTTTTAAACCGGTTAACACCTCGTGCCCTTTTTTGTGGGAGTAGCACGCTTTGACGTCGTGTTTGGGCTTGAGTAAAACGGGACAAGAGGGGTGGGAGTCACCAGTTGTGGTGTTGGTGAACTGCGCTGGAACCCCAAAAAAGCCGGCAAACCCAAAGGTTTCATAATCACCTGTCGCCTCTAAAGCGCGGCGGAAAGGCTCAGAGCGGACATCGATGCAAAAGGCAAACTGAGCGGCTGGAGTAGGGGGAGGCTCAACTTTCTGAGCGGCGAGTTTTTTGAGCAAAGAGAAGCGGTACATCTTTTCAGAGCGCTCAATTTTGACAAGGGGGCTCTCCTTTGACTGGGAGGCTTTGAGGGCTTTGGTGTGATAGGTGAGCAGTTCGACAGCGTCTGGATAGAGGAGCGTTGTCATCACAGCGCGGATGGCGAGGTAGTCGATCTCTTTTAAGGGAGTACTTTGACCTGACCACTGGGTTAGATATTTAATATAACTCGCCCATCCCGGCAAGGTTGTCAGCAGGAGTGTGAGGAACTCATTGACGCTCTCTTTGGGAATATTAAGACGGGTTAAACACTCATTGACTGTGACCTCGGCTGAGGGAGAGAGGGCGTTGAGCCACGCGATTTTTTGAGGGTCGTTGCCGTGAAGATGGGTGTCGTAAAGGGCGAGTTGTCGCCATGCCGAGTAGAGTCCCTCTTCGCGAAGGGGCATTTGGATTGTCGCCTGCGACTGATCGAAATAGGCCTGAAGCCACTTGATCGTCTCCCGATTGACAGCTTCCATCGGCTTAGGGAGAAAGGTGTGTTGGAAAGAGGCGCTTCCTTTGACAAGGGCCTCCTCAATGGGCAAGTCCTCAAACCCCTGCAGAGGATTGACAGCAATGAGGCTTTTTAAGGGCCAAAACGGGGCAATGGGTTGCCAAATATCTGCGCATGCCGTGTGATTCATAGGTGCCTCATAGATAATTATATTGGTTGCGCAGTGGTGTGACTGTATCGGGGTGGGGCTGAGACGCATTGAGCGCTCTGACATACCCCTTCAGTTTCCACGGACTGTGTGTGTGCCATTTGGACCTCCCCTTGGCTGCCACCATAGCCCCCCACGATAAGGTCAAAAGGGCGATCCCTAAGATGTGAAATGCATTCAATGGTTGAGGGTGCATCAGTTGCATTGGGGCAATGAGCTTGGCCATGAAGGCCATCGTCGCGCCGTAAATCAGCCCTAAGAGACTGGTCACACACATGGCCGTCCACAGTTTATTTCGCCGTTTCATCGATAAAATGGGGAGGGCTGCTTGTGAGCCGGCGAGAAGGACAATCACCATTAAGACAAGTGTCGAGTTATTCGAGAGCCAAGACTTGCCACTCGTCAAAGAGAAGCAAAGGCTCCCGATGACTCCGCAGAGGAGAGAGCTCAGCAAAGTGGATCCCTTGACAGAGATCGTCAAATCGTGCCGCTTCTCTTGGGCGGCCCCGCCACTTGCTAAGAACAGATAGGCTTTGTACATCCCGTGGGTGACAAGGTGAGCTAAGGCAGCTGGAAAGAGACCGAGTCCACACTGCGCAATCATAAAGCCCATTTGCCCCATCGTCGAGCAAGCGAGCATCCGCTTCACATCGTTTTGCATCAACTTCCAAAAAGTTCCGATCAAAGCTGTGACCATCCCCACGAGAAAAATGCCACTGAGCACACTCGTGTGTCCAAAGTAGAGCTTCCCAAAGCGGATGAGCAAAAAGCCCCCGCCGTTAATGAGGCCCGCATGCATGATGGCTGACACAGGGGTGGGGGAGTTGAGTGAGCTGAGGAGCCACTTGTGAAAGGGCCAGATCGCTGATTGTGTCATCGCCCCGATAAAGAGCAGCACCAACACGGGAAGAATGAAAGGGATGGCATACGGCATATGGTTGAGCGCATAAATTGATGTCTCCGACGTGGCAAAAAAGAGGGTGAGAAGGGCGGCGCCCACGCTGAGTGCGCCAATGAGGTGATTTTTTAGAGCGAGACGCCCCGAATTTTTGGCCGCCCTCCAGCTCCCCTTGTGCACCATCAAGCGGACAAGGAGAAAATTGCTCAGACACCACCCCGCAAAAAAGAGGGCGATGTGATCGGCCGTGACCATAATAGCAAGCGATGCGATCAAACCGGCTAGATAGACAAAGAATCTCCGGTAGTGGGAATCCCCCTTCATAAAACGGGAGGCAAAGCTCCCCATGCAGACCCCAATGAAGGCAATCAGAGAGAGCATGATCCACGAGAGGTGATCGACGTGAAATAAACTTTTAACAAACTGGAACATAGAGTGATAGCAGCTGTATTTTTAATTCCCCCTATTATATCCCACTGTGTGATATAAGTAAAATTACCAATACTTATCTCAACTATAAGAAAAACTTATGGATCTAGATAGCTTTTCTCTCCAATGCTTCATCACAATCGCTGAGACTCAAAGCTTTACGAAAGCCGCCCAGCAGGTCAATCGGTCCCAATCGGCCATCAGTCAGCAGGTCGCGCGCCTAGAAAAGAGCTTAGGAGAGCGCCTCATCGTTCGGGGGAAAGCCCTCCGCCTCACGCCACAGGGGGAGATGTTTCTCGGTTATGCCCGAAAGATTTTCGCCCTCCAGTGTGAGGTGATGGACCGGTTCAAAGAGCCCGAGCTCGAAGGGGAGGTCAGGTTTGGCCTGCCCGAAGACTTCGCCACGGTCTTTTTGTCGGATGTTCTGGCCGATTTCACCCGGATTCATCCCCGCATCCTCCTCAACATTGAGTGTGACCTCACCCTCAACCTATTTGACCGCTTTAAGAAGGGGGAGTTTGATATCGTTTTAGTGAAAATGAACCGTCCGGAGGATTTTCCCAATGGCCTCGATGTGTGGTCAGAGCCCTTGAAGTGGGTAGGGGATGTCCGTTTGATCGAACCTGGTAGACCCCTTCCCTTAGTGCTCTCCCCCTATCCCTGCATCTACCGAGCGGCGGCGCTCAAAGCCCTCGAAGGGGCTAACCGCCCCTGGCGCCTCGTCTTCACCAGTCCAAGTTACGCGGGGACAGTGGCGGCCGTTAAGGCGGGGATGGGACTGACGATCATGCCCCACACCATGATCCCAGATAGCCTCCAGGCCATCGAGTCATCGGTGCTCCCGCAGTTGACAGACACCCACGTTTCACTGCTTAAATACACAGCTGATCAACCCTCTATCAACACCCTCGAGGGGTTTGTGATGAAGAAGTTAAAACACTAGAAGCTGAAACCAGTTCTCAACCCTATGGAAGGAAAAGGAACGGGATCTGCCCTAAAGCCAGTGTGACCAGTGTGAGTCCCTTTGGTGATATAGTAAGGGATTTCCAAATGAAGTTGGCCAAAGAGCTTTTTTCCTGCGGCATTTGTTTTTTCAATGCCAATACATGTATTTGGGAAAAACGAAATACGGTGCATCCCGCCAAATTCATGAGCATACTGGTACATCAGGCTGGGACCAATTCCTACATAGACTTGTAACTTGTCATTGGGAAAAGGGTACAGAAGTGCCATTGCCGTATTTTTTACAATCCTGTATTCGGAGAATTCTAAGCCGTAAGAGCCAACTGATACATTGACGTCTAATCCAATGCTTTTAAACTGACTTCTGTAACCGAGTCCAACTCCTGGCAATTGCACATTGAGTGGCCCAAAAGCCCCAACGCTCCAATAGGCAAAAGAATTCTGATTTTTTGGTGGCTCAAAGTCGTGCATCTTAGCTTTGAATGGTTCAGTCGCAAGAAGCGTTGATGATGTCATAAGTGACAAAATAAGCGTTTTCATAATCATCCTCACAATTTGTGATAGGGGTATTAAAAGTTGAAACCAGCCTTGAGTTCGACAGAGGGGTAACTCCCTTGGGTTGTGAATGAATCGGAGCTGAATGGATTGACAACATAGTAGGGAAGTTCGACTTGAAGTTGGTAGAAGTGTTTCTTCCCTGCAGTGTTTGTCTGCTCACTTCCAAAACAGACGTTGGGAGTCAAGATGTCGAAGTGACCCATCCAATCGTCAAATATGGAGAGAAGACCAGGTCCAAACCCTACATAAAGTTGAGAGTTGGCGTTTGGCTTGGGGTACCATAGAGCCATTGCTGTGCTTTTCACAAGCATGAATTCGGAAAAATCAAGCGTTCCCGCTGATACGTTGAGGTCAAAACCCGTTGTGTTGAACTGGTTTCTAAAGCCAAGCCCAAGTTGTGGAATCCCATCAGTGGCACCGATATTCCAATAGGTGAAGGAGCTGCTAGCTTTTGGCGGCTCAAATTCGCTGATATCTGCGCTGAACGGTTCGGTCGCAAGAAGCGTTGCCGATGTCATAAGTGATAAGATGAGAGTTTTCATAATAATCCTCATTAAAAAACTTTATTTAATTACGTGTTGATTTACAACAATAACACTTAATATTAATAAAAGTCCAATTTAATGAATAAACGAACTAAATGTGCGAAAAATTTTACCTCAGAGAGTGAGGAAAGCCCTTGAGAATAAATCGGAAATTGGATAGAATCTCCATTCGTTCCTACCTTAGGCCAGATAGCTCAGTTGGTAGAGCAAAGGACTGAAAATCCTTGTGTCGCCGGTTCGATCCCGGCTCTGGCCACATTCCCTAACTAACACTTAGTTGACTATTTCAAGCCCACTGCGTCGCTTGAGTACGACGGTGCTCCCTTTAAGTCCATTCGAATTTTTGCATTGAGCTAATATTTTGTCCCCATGAAACTTGTGAAACAACTGTTTCAGAAATGCCACAATCTGTTTTTTATAACGTTGTCTAGGGATAATAACTGAATGAGTTATTGCAATTTTTCTGAACGTAGTTGAGAGAGCATCTCAGAAAGGCCTGTCCCGTCTATTGATGAGATGGGGAAGATCTGCGCGTCGGGAAAGTGGGCTCTGAAGGCCTCAATCGCCTCATTGTCCTCTAGGGCATCGATCTTATTGAGGGCCACGATTGAGGGTTTATCTAGTAGGGCGGGGGAGTAGGCGTGGAGCTCGTTGCGGAGCGTTTTGTAGACCTCGATGGGGTCCTCGTAGGTCGAAGCGATATCGACGACAAAGATGAGTGATTGGTTCCGCTCGATGTGGCGGAGGAATTCGAGGCCAAGCCCTTTGTTTTTATGGGCGTTTTCGATGATTCCGGGGATGTCGGCAATCGATAGGCGGGTGTAGTCGTCAAAGTCGAGGACGCAGACGTTGGGGGCCAAGGTCGTGAAGGGGTAGGCGCCCGTTTTAAGGGGGGTGTTGGCGAGCTTGGAGAGGAGTGTCGATTTGCCGGCGCTGGGGTAGCCCACGAGACCGATATCGGCGATTAGCTTGAGCTCGAGCTCAACAGCCCGCTCGTCACCCGGCTTGCCGGGGGTGCACTTGTTGGGAGCGCGGTTGGTGGGGGATTTGAAGAAGGTGTTGCCAAGGCCCCCTTTGCCCCCTCTGCAGATCAATGCCTCTTCCCCATCTTGGGTGAGGTCGTAGAGGATCGCTCCCGTTTCGACATCTTTGACGAGGGTGCCGCAAGGGATGGGGATGACAAGGTCTTTCCCTTTCCTGCCCTGGCGTTGGTTGGGGCCCCCTTGAGCGCCTTTTTCAGCGGAGAGAAGGCGGCGGTTTCTGAAGGCGTCAAGTGAATAGACGTCAGCGCTGCTCCTTAGGATAATGGAGCCACCCGGGCCGCCATTGCCTCCGCAAGGGCCACCCTTTGGGATGAATTTTTCCCGTCGCCAGGCGACAACACCGTTGCCGCCTTTCCCTGCGATGAGCTTGAGTCTAATTCGATCAGTAAACATGATCCCTTTGCTTAGTGTGCGAGGGGTTTATTTATGCTGCTGGGAGGATGGAGACAAAGGTTTTCTTTGTCTTTTTGAAGGAAACTTTTCCGTCGACGAGGGCGAATAGTGTGTCGTCCTTGCCACGTCCTACGTTTTTAGCTGGGTGCCACTTGGTGCCGCGCTGGCGAATGATGATGCTCCCTGCGCGCACAAATTGGCCATCAGATGCCTTCACTCCGAGATACTGAGGGTTCGAGTCGCGTCCGTTGCGTGTCGATCCCTGACCTTTCTTATGAGCCATTATTTTCTCCTAGATAACGTTAAGCCGCTGTGATGCTGGTAATTTTAACTCTTGAATATTTCTGTCTGTGACCGACTTTGCGGCGTGAGCTTTTGCGACGTCGGTATTTAAAAGCGACGACTTTAGGTCCCTTAACTTGACCGAGAAGCTCACCAGTGACGGTGCACTCGGTAAGAACTGGGGCGCCAATTTTGACTTCTGTTCCAGTGTTAAGTAGTAAAACTTCGTTGAAATCAACCGCGTTTCCATCAACTTTTAGGAGTTCGACGTCGATGACATCTCCCTGCTTGACGCGGTATTGCTTTCCGCCCGTTTTGATTATTGCGTACATATCTCCTCCGATAGGGGGCTTTTTATGGGGAAAGTATACACTTTAGCAGGGGGAATGTCAACGTGCAATTATTCTTTTCAACGGCAGGTGAAGAAGGTAGGCGAGGGTGGTGGTCAAAGAGATGGTCGCCCCGGGTGGCCAATTGAGCCCATAGGAGAGAAAGAGGCCAAAAAGGGTAAAAATAATACTTAGCAACACAGCCAGGGCCATCATGTGAGAGAGGCGCTTTGTGAACGAGCCCGCCATGGCTGCTGGGAGAGAGAGTAGGGCAATCACTAATATAGCGCCGATCACTTGGATAAGGAGGACGGTTGTGAGAGCGATGAGGGAAAGGAGGAGGAAAGTGAGGGGTTTGACGGGGACTTTTTGCAAAAAGGCCTGTTTTTCGTCGAAGCAAATGGCCAAAAGTTTTGTGTGAAGGAGGGAAACGGTGACGAGAATAACGGCATCGAGACAGAGAAGTGTTAAAAAATCTCTTGAACTTGTCCACAGTATATTTCCAAACAGGTACTGCATGAGCTCGACGTTGGTGCCGGGCGTTAAACTGATAAAAATAACACCAATAGCCATGCCAGAGGCCCAGAGGGCGGCGATCACCGTGTCCTCCCGCTGCTTGTAGTTGAGGTGGATCCAGCCGATGAGAAAGGCGGCGAGGATGGCCGTGAGCAGAGCGCCATAGATGGGGCGGAGGTAGGGGAGGTCAAAGGTGCGCTGTAAATAGAGGAAAAGGCCCATTCCACCAAGGACAGAGTGGGCGATGCTGCCGCTGATAAAGACGATCCGTTTGACCACGACGTAAGAGCCGACAATGCCACTCGCTATGGCAGCGGCGCACCCGGCGAGAAGGGCCATGACGAGGAAGGGGTTTTGGAAAAACTCATGGAGCATGGTAGACCCCCATTGCGTAGTGTTCACACACTTTTTCAGGGGCGAGCGATGAAAGAGTGGTTTGGACGCACAAGAGCCGGTCGACATCCTTGAGGATGGGCTGAATTTGGTGGGTGACCATCAAGATGGTGAGTGACCCTTTGAGCTCTCTCAATTGGCTAAAAAGGGTCGCTTGGGATTCGAAATCAATGCTGGCTGTGGGCTCGTCGAGAAGAAGGATTTTGGGGTGGCCGATCAAAGCACGGGCGACGAGAGTGCGCTGCATCTGCCCACCTGAGAGAGTGCCGAAGGGGCGATCTTTAAGGGGGGTCAAGCCGAGCTTATCGATCATAGCGCGCGCCTCTTGCCTGTCTTTGCGACTCGGACCGTGAAAGAGTCTCTGGTTTTTCAACGCGCCCATTGTGACAACCTCTTCAAGGGTGATGGGGAATTGGGTGTCGAAGCGGAGGGCTTGAGGGACAAAACCAATCTCGTCACGACCTACTCCAGGGGGGTGATCTTTCAGGGTGATTGACCCCGCTGTTGGGTGTAAAAATCCCATCAGGAGGTTGAGAAGGGTTGTTTTTCCCCCGCCGTTGGGGCCTATGATCCCGATGAATTCCCCGTCAAAGATTTCGGCTGTGGCCTCTTTGAGGACGGGGTGTTGGTCGTAGGCAAAGGAGAGGTTTTCGAGTTTATAAAGAGGGCGTTTCATCGGACTCCTTCGACCCACTCGATACAATGTTGTCTGTTAAACGTCTCATATTGGCAAAGTAGTCGGTGGCGAAGGGGTCAAAGTGGATTAAGGGGAGATTCAAGTGATCGGCGATGAGGCGGGCGCCCCGCGTATCAAACCCAGTTTGGGTGATCACGCAGAGGGGATTGGCCCCTTTTGCGGTTTCTAAGAGCAAAGAGAGATCTTTGGGACCGAGCTCTTTGCCTTCACACTCAATCGGGATTTGTTGAAGGAGGTAGTCGTGGCAGTAGTAGCCAAGGGAGGGGTGAGAGACGAGCAGAGAGCGTCCAGCAAAGGGGTTGAGGCTGATTGTGAGGGAGCGGTCGAGCTCCTCGATCTGCTGAATGAGGGTGTTCATTCCGTCCAAATAGGTCTTTTGATGAATTGTCGCGGTTTGGATTAACGGTTCGGCAATAGCGCGCACCTGTGAGGGGAGCTCTTTGGGTCCAAGCCACATGTGGATATCGCGCGCCCCGAGGTCGTGATCGTGGTCGCCACAGTGGTGATCTGCGAGAGGGAGTAAAGGGATTTTTTCACTCAAGTTGACGATCCGCAAGTTGGGACTGTGGGCGCAAATGATGGGCTCGATCCGTTTTTCCAAAGGGACACCGACCTGAATCCACACATCGATATTTGTGAGATGTTCAACGCTGCGAGGTGTGGGCTCAAACGTATGGAGATCGGCCCCCTTGGGAAGGAGGGTTGTGATCTCGGCCTCTCCCTGCACAATCATCTCAGTGAGTGTGCCATAGGGCTCGATTGTGGCGAGCACATTTGGGCGGTTTGTCTTAGATGGCGCATCGGGCTTGGAGCAACTGGCCAAAAAGAGAAGGAGGGCAACGAAAAGAGTCTTCATAGAGGCTGAGTATACCAATAATATTAATTGTTCGCTTGTAAAAATTGTGTTTTTTGGGTAGAATCACTGAGCTTTAAGCCTGGAGGAGTGTCCGAGTGGCTTAAGGAGCACGCTTGGAAAGCGTGTATGCGAGAAATCGTATCGTGGGTTCGAATCCCACCTCTTCCGAAATTCTTGCCTGAAAGGGGGTAAATTTGTATACAAAGGAAACTTTGAATAAACTATGAAATGCCCTTTTTGCAGCTCTGAGGACCTTAAGGTCACCGACTCCCGCAACCACTCCGAACTCAATGCCATCCGGCGGCGACGGGAGTGTTTGGGGTGTCATAAGCGATTCACAACGTTTGAAACCATCGATCTATCGATCCAGGTGAAAAAACGGGATGGTCACTACGAAGATTTTCAAAACGATAAGATGATCAAAGGGCTCGGCGCGGCGTGTCGCCATACCCGAGTGAGTCGCGATCAAGTGCGCGCTTTAGTCGCGGAAATTTCATCAGAGCTTCTCGATCGGGGATCGCGCGAAATTGACACAACGACCCTTGGGGAAATTGTGATGAAAAAACTTCAAAAATTAGACCGCGTGGCCTATATCCGCTTTGCATGTGTCTACAAGCGGTTTAAAGATATGGATCAGCTGCTAGATGCCATTAAAACTGTCGCATTTGACAAGGAGTGAGCTCAATGAGATTTACTAAAAAAGAGTTAGAAGATTTTAAAAACCGCCTTCTCGATCTCAAGGCCCAGCTCTCGGGTGCTTTGCGCGACGCCTCTGAAGATGTGAGAAGTCCCGAAGAGAATCGGGGCTACTCCCAGCACCAAGCCGATGAAGGGACTGATGACTTTGAGCGCACCATCTCTATCAATGTGTCTACTAGCGAATTGGAAACTTTAAGGCAGATTGAGCGCGCGCTGGAAAAAATTGAGGAAGGGACCTACGGCGTCTGCGATATGACCGAGGAAGAGATTCCGAAAAAGCGCCTTGAGGCGATCCCTTACGCAACCCGGACAGCGGCGGCTCAGGAAAAATTTGAAAAAGGGGAGACATGAAACGGCGCCCTCTTTTAACCTACCTCTTCCTTTTTACCCTCTTTGTCGGCATCGATTTTTTGGTGAAAGAGTGGACTCTTGCCAACATCACTCCAATGGCGCTCAGCCAAACGCAGTTTCCCTACGGGGGGCTCGCAGTTTTTCACGATTTTTTTGGCATTGATTTTTCCATCAATCTGGTCTTCAACAAGGGAATGGCGTGGGGACTTTTCAGTCAATACCCTCAGATTTTGCTCATTTTCCGTTTGATCCTCATTGGAGCGCTCTTGCTTAACCTCTTTGTTTTTGGGGAGAGGGGAAAAGGGGATCTCCCCCTTATTTTTATCCTCTCTGGAGCCAGCGGGAATGTGATCGACACCTTTTTGCGGGGTCACGTCATCGATATGTTTTACTTTAACTTCTGGGGCAAGGCCCCCTTTGCTGTTTTCAACGTCTCCGATTTCCTCATTTGCCTTGGGATCGTTTGGATCACTTTGCAATACCTAACGCGACCGAAGATTTATGCAAGCGCCACTTAAAGCGTCTAAATGGTTAACCCATCACGCCCTTTTCAATGATATAAAGCCCCTCCTTTCCCGCTTAAGTCCGGTAAAGATCGCCGTCATAGGAAAAGTGGTCGATCGCCCCTTCATCACTCCATCGGAGTTGATTGAGGCGTATCAAGACTACAAGCAAGCCCTATTAGAGAGCCGCTCTTTGCCCAAACTTGCCTTTGCTCTGACGCGGGATGAGTCGGCAATTCAGCTGATGCCGGTCAAAGATAGGGGGGTGATTGCCCGCATTGTGAAACCTGTCGTTGAGATGCGCAGCCACCATTTCATTATTTCCAATGGGGAATTCCACTCGATGGCGTTTGGCAAGGAGGCCATCTCGTGGGGCGTAAAATTTGCCTACCCACAAATTTATCAAGGGGAAAACGGAGTGGTCGATCTCTTTAAGTCAGATCACACCGAAAACACCGACCTCTACAAAGAGCTCTCCCGAGCCCTAAGAGATCTGACAAAGCCCACCCCATTCCTCATCAATGAACAACTCATCAAAAGCACAATCCGGATCGATCCGCAGACTTTCTCCTGGATCGACACCCATCCGGGCTTAAAGGAGGTCTCCGTTGCGCATTAAAATTCTATCCATCGGCAATGAGCTCTTAGAGGGGCGGACGATCAACACCAATGCCGCTGTGATCTCCAAGGGACTCGCCGATATTGGGATCGCCACGCAGAGTGTTGTGACCATTCCCGACAGTGCAGAAGAGATTGTCCAAGCCCTCGATCAGATGCTCCCCGATTGCGACTTGATCATCGCAACAGGGGGACTCGGCCCCACTCCCGACGACCGGACTAAGGGGATCTTATCCAATTACTTTGGCCAAAAATTGATCAAAGATGAGTCCGTCTATCGCGACCTCAAGCGCCGCTACGGCGATGGGGGCTCCCGTTTAGAGGAGCAGGCGATGATCCCCGAGGGAGCTAAGGCTTTAATCAACCCTGTGGGGACAGCGCCCGGCCTGTGGTTTGACAAGCTCATCGCGCTTCCCGGTGTGCCTCTTGAGATGAGCGCGCTGCTCAATCAATATGTCTTCCCCGAGCTTAAAAAACGGGGCACTCTCAAACCCGTTTGCGAAGTGCGGATCATGCTCGAGCGAGAGAGCCACATTGCTGGATTAATCGAAGAATTTGAGCAAACATACCCCGATGCGACCTTTGGCTCCTATCCGGAATTTGGGTGTGTGGCCATCCGATTTAGAGGGGGAGAGACAGATAAGATCAAACACGCCATTTTTGCCCGTTATCCCCAGCGCGCCTTTATTGCGCCGTCCGTTGTCCACGCCTTGATGGAGAGTTTAACGGAGGAAAAAAGTCTCCTTGTGTGCACCGAATCGTGCACAGGTGGGGCAATCGCAAGTCACTTGACACAGGTGAGTGGCGCCTCTGATTTTTTAGTGGGCAGCTACGTCACTTATTCCAATGAGATGAAACAGAGAGCGCTCGGTGTGAAACTTGAGACGCTCAAAGAGCATGGGGCCGTGAGCGCGGAGGTCGTGACCGAGATGGTCGATGGGGCCCTTGAAAATACAGATGCGAAGTACGCCTTAGCGACAAGTGGCGTTGCCGGTCCTACAGGCGCTCTGCCTAATAAACCTGTGGGGACAGTCTGGGCGGCGATCAAGGAGAGGGGCGGCCCCACAATGCTAGGGCTCATTCCCTGCTCTCACAAAGAGAGCCGCGAGGGGATCATCTCCTTTTCAACCGCTTACATGATTGGGGCCCTTTGGCTCTATGTCGCTCACAAGGAGGTCCTTCTTAAATGAGCTACCAACTATTAGACAGTGGCGATCAACGGAAACTCGAAGCTTATGGGGATATCGTCATCGCCCGCCCCTGTTCCCAGGCGATCTGGCACCCTCAAAACAAAAAATTGTGGCAAGGGGCTGCCTCGTTCTCGCGCGAGCAGGGGACGCGGTGGGAGGGGAAAATCCCGAGCGAGTGGGTGGTCAAGTGTGAGGGGCTTAAGTTCAAACTCTCTCCGACCGACTTTGGCCATTTGGGAATTTTTCCCGAGCACAAAATGCACTGGGCCTTTGTCAAAGAGGCGCTCAAGGGGAAGAAGGCCAAAGTCCTGAACCTCTTTGCCTACTCTGGGGGCGTGACCCTCGCAGCGGCCCTTGCCGGTGCAGAGGTGACCCACGTCGATGCGTCGAAGGGGATGGTGAGCTGGGCGCGCGACAATGCCGCGCTCAATCAATGTGAAGATCGTCCCATCCGCTGGATCGTCGACGATGTGAGCAAATTTTGCACCCGCGAGCTCAAACGGGGGCGCAGCTACGATGCGGTGATTCTCGATCCCCCCACCTTTGGGCGGGGAGCCAAGGGAGAGGTGTTTAAAATTGAAGAGCACCTCCCACCCCTTCTCGACCTTATCGTCAAACTATTGAGTCCAAAACCCCTCTTTGTCCTACTAACCTGCCACACGCCCGCCTTTTCACAGAGCGTTCTATCGCACCTTCTTAAGGAGCGACTCAAAGGGGCTCAAGTCACAGCTGGAGAGACGTTGCTTGAGAGCCAATCGGGTTTTGCCCTTCCCTGTGGCCACTTTGCGCGAGGGCTCTATGAGTAAAATCACCAGTTTACAAAACCCCAAAGTCAAGCACGTCGTGCGGCTGCGCAAACGACGGGAAAGAGACCAGGAGGGGCTCTTTTTGATCGAAGGGTACCGCGAGCTCTCCCGCGCCCTCTCTTTTGAGATTGAGACCCTCTTTATCTCCAAAGAGCACTTTTTAGGGAGTAATGAGCCCGAGCTTATCGAAAAAATCATACAAAAAGGGGCTGAACTTTTCGAGGTCACCCCTCAGGTTTTTGAAAAACTCTCCTACCGCGACCGCCCCGACGGCCTTATAGCCATTGCTAAGCAAAAGCGACTCGGCCTTGAAGAGATGACACTCAGCGACAGTCCCTTGATTGTGGTCTGCGAAGCCATCGAAAAACCGGGGAATCTTGGGACGATCTTGCGCTCGAGCGATGCCGCCGGAGCCGATTGTGTCATTGTTTGCGACCGGTGCACTGATATCTACAACCCCAACGTCGTCCGCGCCTCTGTCGGGACCCTTTTCACAAAGCCCATCGTCGAAACGACCACCCTCGACACCATCGCTTTTCTCAAAGAAAAGGGGATTAGCATCGTCGCCACCACTCCACACACCGACGTGATCTACACAGACTCTGACCTCTCAGGTCCCATCGCCCTCGTCATGGGGTGTGAGCAGCTCGGATTGACAGAGACCTTTCTCAAAGCGGCCGACATCCAAGTGAGAATTCCTATGAAGGGGATCGCCGATTCACTCAACGTGGCGGCGGCGACCACACTTGTCCTCTTTGAAGCGGTGAGACAGAAAAATGCGCGCCCTCTATCTCGATAACCACCTCCTTGCCCTCGACAAGCCCCCAGACCTTCTCACCCAAGGGACCAAAGAGAATCCCCACAGCTTAGAGGAAGAGGCCAAAGCGTTTCTAAAGAAAAAATTCAATAAGCCTGGGGCTGTCTTTCTTCATCCCGTCCACCGTCTCGACAAACCGGTCAGTGGCATCGTCCTCTTTGCCCGCACCTCAAAGGCCCTCTCTCGCCTCAACAAGGCGATGCGCGAGAGGAAAGTCCGCAAGATCTACCACGCCCTCATCGAGGGGAGCCTCACCCCTCCAGAGGGGGAGCTTATCCACCTTCTTGAGCATGGATCCCACCGGGCTATCGTAGGAAGGGGTAAAGAGGCCAAATTGCACTACAAAACGTTGGAAAAAAGGGGAAATCACTCATTGATCGAGGTGGAACTTGCGACGGGGCGCTACCATCAGATCCGCGCACAGCTATCAACCGCCGGCCACCCCATCGTCGGTGATAAAAAATATGGCGCTGCTAGCCCTGATAAAAGAATAAATTTGACTCACTATAAGATGTCGGTTCCTCATCCAGTTACAGGGGAGATCGTTGAAATTTTCTCTAAATATCAAATATAATGATCCCATGAATTCGTTTGTCAGGCGTAGAAAGACCCGGGAGGTGAGAGTTGGCACAGTAGGGGTGGGGGGAGACAATCCCATCCGCATTCAGTCGATGACGACCTCTCCTACATCAGATATTAAGGCGACAGTCGCACAAATTGTGCGCCTAAGCGATGCTGGGTGCGAGATCGCACGGGTGACTGTGCAGGGGAAGCGGGAGGCGCTCGCCTGTGAGGGGATCAAAAATCGCCTCATTCAGTTGGGGTATACGATCCCCCTCGTCGCCGACATCCATTTTTACCCCCCTGCGGCCTTACTTGTCGCCGAGTTTGTCGATAAAGTGAGAATCAATCCTGGCAATTTTGCCGATCGCCGCGCCACATTCAAAGTTCTCGAATACAGTGATCAGACCTACGCTGAAGAGCTCGAAAAAATTGCCGAAAAGTTCATCCCTCTTGTCGATAAATGCAAGCGGTTAAAGCGGGCGCTGCGGATTGGGGTTAACCACGGCTCCTTGTCCGATCGCATTATGAATCGATTTGGCGATACCCCCCTCGGCATGGTCGAGTCGGCCTTAGAATATGCCCATATTTGTCGAGCGCATGACTATCACAATTTTCTCTTTTCTATGAAGTCGTCCAATCCCAAGGTGATGATTGCCACGTACAGACTGCTCGTCGAGCGGATGGATGAGCTCGGCTGGGACTACCCCCTCCATTTAGGTGTGACCGAAGCGGGAGAAGGGGAGGATGGACGGATTAAGTCGGCCATGGGGACGGGGGCACTCCTTCTCGATGGCATCGGGGACACGATCCGCGTTTCGCTCACTGAAGATCCTTGGCACGAGATTGATCCGTGCAAGAGATTAATTGCTTTTGCGAGCGAGTACAAAGGGGATGTGATCGTGCCGATTCGCGAAAAGCGTCAAGTTACACTTCCCTCAAATTTGCACCGGAGTGGAACGGTGATTTTGCGTCGGACTGAGGTCACCATGCCCAAAGCCGACATCGTTGTGGAGTGCGATGACCCTTTTGATCTTAACCAGCAGGGGACTCAGGCATGTGTTGTCGATTCGAGTGATGAAGCCGATTGGGAAACATTGAAATGCCAATCTCCATCGATGGTTTTCTTGAGACCCCGAGAGAGGCGCATTGAAACAGCGCGCCGCTTCTTTGCTTGGCTGAAAAAATGGGATCTTAAGTGGCCTGTGATCCTCAACTTCACCTACGAGTGTTCTTATGAGGATCTCATCATTCGCGCATCGTCGGAGATGGGCTCTTTGCTGTGCGATGGGTTGGGTGAGGGGATCTTCATTGAAGGGCCCTACGCCCCTGCTACCCTTTCCGACCTGTCATTCAACATTCTTCAGGCGGCCCGCATGAGAATGGTCAAGACCGATTTCATCTCGTGCCCAAGCTGTGGGCGGACATTGTTTGATCTACAGATGGTGACAAAGAGGATTCGCGAGAGGACGGCTCATCTGCCCGGTGTGAAGATTGCGATCATGGGGTGCATCGTCAATGGGCCAGGAGAGATGGCCGATGCTGACTTTGGGTACGTAGGCTCAAAGCCGGGAAAAATCGATCTTTATGTGGGTAGGGAGTGTGTCGAGCGCAATATTGACTTTGACGATGCCGATGATCGGTTAGTCGAGTTGATTAAAGCTCACGGACTCTGGCAAGAGCCATTGGTTAATACTTGCACTTAAGAGCTGTTTCAAGTGTCATATCGTCTCTAAGCAATAAATTTTTCGAGACAACCTGAAAGTCCATATCAAAGCGGGATCGCTTGATTTTACCCACTTTGCTCGTAAAGCGGACGCCCTGTTTATCGAGAGCTTCAGTTTGGTTATTGAATGAAGACTTGATCGTGGCAAATGTGAGGACCTCGACGGGGGCTTGTTTGTTCTTGAAGTAGAGATAGAACCCTTTGATTTTTTTGCCCGCTTTTTTGCCATCGATAGTGACTTGGTGGCCGCATGAGCCCCAGTTAAGGCCGGCGTCGTAGGGGTTGTGGTCAACGGAGTTATCGGCCGTTTTAAGGGCCTCTTTTTCAATTTTATCGGCTTCGGCGCCGATCACATAGAAATAATCGGGAATATAGGTGACCTCATTGCTAAAGAGTGAGGTTGATAGAAACAGGGATAAAATTAAAAAAACTTTACACATTTTACGCACTTTATTTATTTGCATTATACAATTTGAAGGGGATTTGTGCAAATGGTTTCGGCGATCTGCAGAGCGTTGAGGGCCGCCCCTTTTAGAAGCTGGTCGCCAACGATCCAAAGGAGGATAGATTTTGGGTCTTGGGGGGCTTGTCTTAAGCGCGCACAAAAAACATCCCCTTTATATTGGGCGTATTGAGGGGTGAGAGGGCGATCTTCGACGTAAGTGATGCCGGGGAAGGCGTCGATGGCTGCGCGGAGAGCGGTTAGGGGGATCTCCCGATCAAAGGTGACGTGCAGAGCTAGGCTGTGCGCCCTTAATATAGGGACGCGGATGCAGGTAGCCACGACATTGAGAGTGGGGATCTCGAGAATTTTTTGCGCCTCCCGCCTGATTTTTTCCTCCTCCTCGTTCTCTCCTGTGGGGTTGAGGGGGGACTCGTGAGGCATGAGATCGAGGGTTTCTGTGGAGGGGGCATTGATGAGGGCATCGACTTTCTTGCGCCCTCCCCCCGACACAGCTTGATAAGTAGCGACGACCACTTTTTTGAAGGTCCCGAGGTTTTGCCAGGGATAGAGGGCCATGAGAAGAAGGGTGGTTGTGCAGTTGGGAGAGGCGATCAACAGAGGGTCTTTTTTAAGGAGGTCTCCATTGATTTCAGGAATGATGAGAGGGACATCGCTTTTCATGCGAAAGGCCGATGAGAGATCGATCACCTTGATCCCTTCTTTAAGAAGGGCTGGAGTGAGAGTTTTTGAGGCGCTCGACGGGGCACAAAAAAAGACCCAGTCGCATCCTTTGAATTGGTGGGCAGTTGCTTCTCGCCCGGCTAAACTGAGTGTCCAGGGAAGATTTTTTTGAGCGATTAAATTTTTAAGTTCATGGCTGACAAGCCCCGAAGCGCCAATCAAACCTACGCGATATTTTTTCATACACTCATTCTCGCTCCTTTAGGGAATTTGAGAAAAGTGGAAAAAAAAAGTTAGATCCGTTATGATCGCCCCAAGACCGAAGGAATCAGAGCAGTTGTATGGAGAGAGAGAGCTTTAAAAACTCGATTGAAGATGGGGTTCGTGCCATCGAGGCCTTACTCAGCGAGTCAGCTCTTAACTTCATGCAAGATGCAGCGCAGATGATTGCCGATTCCTTGAGCGAGAGGGGGAAACTCTTGATCGCTGGCAATGGAGGGTCCTTGTGCGATGCGATGCATTTTGCCGAGGAGCTGACGGGGTACTTTCGGAAAAAGCGTCCCGCTTTGCCCGCCATTGCCCTCGCCGACCCCGGTCACATTTCGTGTGTGGCCAACGATGTTGGGTTCGATACGGTCTTTTCTCGAGGCGTTGAAGCCTTGGGGCAGAAGGGGGACATCCTCGTTGTTTTGACAACAAGTGGCCGTTCTGCGAATATCGTCCAAGCCGTGCAAACAGCAAAGGGCTTAGGACTTAAGACAATAGCCTTTCTCGGTAAGACGGGAGGCCCTCTCAAAGGAGAGTGCGATCTCGAGCTCATCGTGGAGGGTTTTGCCACATCCGATCGCATTCAAGAAGCCCATATGTGTGCGATCCATACGATCATAGAGGGAGTTGAGTCTTTACTTTATGCGTCACCGCAAAAAGAGTCGGCTCAAGTGATGCCTTAGATGCATCTTTTGAGCCCTCTTTACCAGACAGGGTCAACGCTCCACCGCCTTTTGCATAGGTGGAGGCTAAAAGAAACTACTGCCAGCCCTCTGCCCACAATTTGTGTGGGGAACCTCGTATGTGGGGGGAGTGGAAAGACTCCTCTCGTCGCCTACCTAGCCGATTGTTTAGGGGGGGATCGCCGTGTGGCTATTTTATCGCGGGGATACCGCTCAAAAGCTGAAAAGGGTCAACATAGCGCCATCATGTGTGATGGACATGGACCCATACTATCGGCGCGCGATGGGGGAGATGAACCCCATTTGCTCGCGCGCCATTGCCCAAGGGCCCTCATCTTGGTGAATAAGAGGCGCGTTCAATCGGCGCACCTTGCCAAGGAGATGGGCGCTAAACTGATACTACTTGACGATGGCATGCAACACTTTGCGTTGCAACCTAACTGGACGGTGGTTGTTGCGGCGGCCGATGACCCACTTGGTCAAAGGGCCCCGTTCCTTCGGGAGCCACTTGCGCAATTGAAAAGAGCTGACATCATTGTCCTCCATCGTGTAAAAGGGCCTGAGCCATTTGCAAGGGCCCAAGAAACGCTCGCACCCTACTCGAGCGCTCCTATCTGCGGCACAACGCTTCATTTAAGTGAAGCCATCGATGCCAAAGGGGGAACGCGCTCCTTAAAGGGGATGACGATCGCCGCCTTTTGTGGGCTGGGGAATCCCGAGGGATTCTTTGCCGATTTAAAAAGGTGCGGCGCTCGCTGTGTGAGCCAAATGAAATTGCCTGACCACGTAAGTGTGAGCCCAAAGCGACTGAATCAATTCATAGAGAGCTCACTCAAGAAAGGGGCAGAGGCGATTGTGTGCACAGAGAAAGATTGGGTGAAACTCGATCCCTTTTTTGCACAAAGCGCCCCCCTCGCTTACGTCAGAGCGCGCCTTGAGATTGCCTACGGCAAATCGGGGTTTGCGAGCTGGCTTGGCCAGGTTAACAAAGGAATACTATGAAGCCATGGATTAAAATACTGATCGGTCTCGTTCTCGGGATCGCCTTCGGTCTGATTTTTCAAAGACCGTTTGAACTACTCGAAGTTGCTGGAAAGATCTTCATCGACCTACTTAAGATGCTCGTCGGCATCATTGTGTTCTCATCCCTCGTTGTTGGGATATGCCACATCAACGATCCCAAGAAATTGGGGCGGATTGGTCTGAGAACATTTGCTTTTTACGCGGTCACGACTGTGATTGCCATCTGTTTAGGGCTGCTTGCCTCCTCTATTATCAAACCTGGTCAAGGACTCAATCTCTCTCCAACATTGGCAGCGGGATTCACTGAGCCCCCTGTACAGGGATGGGCCGACTTTGTGATCTCCCTCATACCGATCAATCCATTTGCCTCATTTGCAGAAGGGAACATCATACAGATTATTGTCTTCGCGGTTCTATTTGCCTTTGGGTTGACTATTTCTGGAGAGAAGGGAAAGCCTATCCTCAATGTCCTCGAGTCTGTGGCCGAGGTCATGTACGCCCTGGCTCACTTCATCATGCACATCGCCCCGTATGGGGTCTTTGCTTTGATCGCAACGGCTGTCGGGTCTATGGGTCTAAGGATCATCATTCCTCTTGGAAAATTCCTCCTCTGTAACTACGTCGCTTGCCTCATTCAAATTTTCCTCATCTTTGGACTCTCTTTGCGCCTTTTATCGCGCCTTGAGATTGTCCCATTTTTTAAGGGGATGAAGGATGCGATTGTCGTCGCCCTTTCGACCAATAGTTCGAGCGCAACGCTCCCCGTTTCATTGGAGTGTGTCCGTGATCACCTAGGCGTATCAAAGGATATTTCCGGATTTGTCATGTCCCTAGGCTCCACCATCAACATGAATGGTGCGGCGATTGGACAGGCTGTCTCAGCGATCTTCATTGCTCAGGCCTACGGGATCACCTTGGGAGTCTCAAAAATCATTCTCCTTATCTTCATCTCACTCGTTTCGGCGATTGGGGCCGCGGGCATTCCCGGCACGGGCCTTGTGATGTTGACGGTGGTTCTCAACGCCATGGGACTTCCCCTCGAGGGGATTGCCTATGTTGCGGGGGTCGATCGCGTGCGCGAGATGGTCTCCTCTGTTGTGAACGTCCTTGGAGATGCCGTCGCTGCGGTCTACGTAGCGAAGAAAGAAAAACAGATTGATGAAGAACAATATCATCACGTCACCTGGTTGGAGTAAGAGAAACTATGGAAGTTAAACTCCCGAAACTCGGCGAGAGTATACTGAGCGCAAAAATTGTCCAGTGGTTTAAACAAGAGGGGGAGAGTGTTGAGCTCGACGAGCCCCTTTTGGAAGTCTCCACAGACAAGGTCAACAGCGAGATCCCGGCACCGGCTGCTGGGGTGATCACAAAAATATTAGCCCAAGTTGACGAAGAACTCGACGTTGGAGCGACTTTGTGTCTCATTGGTGAGGAGTCAGAATCGACGCCCGCTGCCGCTGAAAAAACTGTGGAAACGCCTAAAGTTCAAGATCCAGACTCTGAAGGGATTTTAACCCCCGTCGTATTGCGCATTGCCTCACAAAAAGGGCTCTCCATCGACGAGCTCAAAAAAATTCCGGGCACAGGGTCAGGGGGGCGGATCACAAAGCGGGATTTAGAGGCTTACCTTGCCAAAAAACCCGAAGCCAAGCCCGCTGCCGCTGCAGGGGACGACATTGAGCACATCAAAATGTCGACCATGCGTAAAGCGATCGCCGAGAGCATGGTGCGCTCCTTCTATCAAGCGCCCCACGCCACCTTAGTGGCTGAGATTGACGTGACCAAAGTGCAAAAACACATCAAGTCGGTCAAAGAGAGTTTCCTCAACGCCCACGGCTACAAACTCACCGTCACCAGCTTTATCGCTCAGGCAATCAGCGCCGCGCTGCACGAGTACCCCCTTCTCAACTCATCTCTTTCAGACGACACCATTGTCTTAAAGCGCACAGTTAACTTGGGGATCGCTGTGAGTGTGGAAAATGGGATCATGGTCCCCGTGATCAAAGGGTGTCACCGCATGTCTCTACCAGAAATTGCCAAAGAGGTGGCTCTCCTATCGGAAAAAGCGCGGACAGAGAGTCTCAAGCCGACCGATGTGCAGGGGAGCACAATCACAATGACTAACTTTGGTATGTCGGGCATCTCAATGGGTATCCCAATTATCCATTACCCCGAAGTCTCCATCGTCGGTATCGGAGCGATCAGTCGGAAAGTGGTTGCGCTCGACGACGAGACCATGGCGATCCGTTCTATGATGAACGTCTCCCTCACATTCGATCACCGCGTGATCGACGGGATGTATGGATGTGGATTCTTAAAAGCTCTAAAGGATCATTTAGAGAACCCCCCTCAAATTTGAGCGTGGGAGTAGCCGGGGGCGCCATCGAATGTGTAAAGGTTCTCACACTTGATCACATCGAGCCCCTCGCTATCGAGTGTCATCAGTAGACTCGCAATCTCTTTCAAATCACAGCTGCTACACACAAACCTAAGGCGGTACTGTTCGATGCAAAAAGTCTCGGGTTGACCCTCTGGCCAAATCACAACCCCTCGGTTAGTGATCAACTTTAGCTCCATCTTTCCTCGGGCCTTCAGATTGAGTTTTTCGATGAATGGTTGTGCAGCGAGGGGGCTGTGGACATAGACATCAACACCTTGCAGCTCTCTCTTGATCGGATCGTGAACGTCCTTAAACTGCGTCGAGTGGGCCTGTTTTTTTGTGTGGTTGGCTAAGGGAAGGCGCGACGGCGTTTGCCCTAAGCGGGCGGCAATCGCCTCAGCAAATTCCTTGGTCCCCACCTTCTCTTTGCTGGTCCCTTCTTCAAAAATATCGTAGGTGTGGATCCCATCTTCAATCGTTTTAAGCCAAGCGTTTTCAATCGTTGTCGCGAGCTCAGTGAGACCGATATGGATGAGCATAAGGATCGCCCCATTTAAGAGTCCTGAGGGGTTGGCCACATTTTGGCCCGCCCGCCGTGGGGCACTCCCGTGAATCGCCTCAAACATTGCGCCGTGATCGCCAATGTTGGCCGAGCCCGCCATCCCCACAGAGCCGCTGATCTGCGCTGCGACATCGGAGAGAATATCGCCGTAGAGGTTGGGGAGGACAACCACATCAAAATTTTCGGGGGTATCGGCCAGTTTAGCCGCCCCAATGTCGACAATCCAGTGCTCGGACTCAATATCGGGATACTCTTTTGCCACTTCCTCAAAAACTTGATGGAAGAGACCATCGGAAAATTTCATGATGTTGTCTTTTGTGAAGCAGGTCACTTTTTTTCGATTGTTTTGCTGAGCATACTCAAAAGCGTAGCGGACGATGCGCCTACTTCCTTGGCGAGAGATCAACTTGACTGAGTGGCACACATCGGGAGTTTGACGGTACTCAATGCCAGAATAGAGATCCTCTTCGTTTTCCCGAATGATCACCACATTCATATCGGGGTGCTTTGTGTGGACAAAAGGAGAGTAGGCGGTGCAAGGGCGGACATTGGCAAAGAGATTGAAGGCACCGCGGATCGTGACATTGAGACTTTTGAACCCACCGCCCTGCGGCGTTGTGATGGGGGCTTTGAGAAAGGGTTTATCGCGCAAAATATCCCATGTTTTGGGGTCAATACCCGTTTTAAACCCTTTAAGGTAGACCTGCTCCCCAATTTCCACCTCGTGCCAGTTGATCGGGGCCTTAGCCTGATTGAGGATGAAGCGCACCGCGCTCATGATTTCAGGACCTATTCCATCGCCTTTTGCCCAAGCTACATCGATCATATTTTCTCCCATTTTTTGTGGAATACTACCTAAACTTTGTAACTTTTGCAAAGTATATGCAAAAACCAGTATGATTGACCCCATGTTGGGACCACTATTTAAAGAGCAAAAAGCGCACATCACCCATTTTTTTGATCAGATCGATCAGGCCCGAGCGGAAGAAATTTTTGAACTCATCGCCAATTGCCAAGGGACCATTTACTTCACAGGTGTGGGAAAAAATAGCTTTATTGCTGAGAAACTCGCAATGACCTTTGTCTCCATTGGGATCAAATCGTTTCCCATCTCAGCGAGTGGCATTCTCCACGGAGATATAGGCATTGTCACATCTGACGATATCGTCATTTTTTTGAGCAAAAGTGGTCAAACCGATGAGCTTTTAACCCTCATTCCCCACATCAAAAAACGGCAGGCCCGCACCATCGCCTGGGTCTCCAATCCAGAGGCGCCACTCGCTAACACCTGCGATCACAGCATTTTTTTGCCACTGCAAAAAGAGCTCTGCCCCTTCGGTTTAGCTCCCACTACCTCGAGCTCGCTGCAGCTGATTTTTGGGGATATACTCGCCGCCGCTCTCATGCGTAAAACAAACCTGACACTCGACGATTACGCCCTCAACCACCCTGCGGGAGCAATCGGAAAACGGATCAGCTTGACGGTCGCCGATCTCATGATTTCAGGGGGGGAGCTGCCCCTATGTTCCATGGGGACACCTCTCCAGGAAGCCCTCATTGAGCTTTCCAACAAGCGGTGTGGGTGTGTCATCGTCATGGACAATCACAAGCCAGTCGGACTCTTTACCGATGGGGATTTTAGGCGCACTCTGCAAAAACATGGGAGCCTTGCCCTGAAAGAATCCATCGATCGCTACATGACCACTGTCTTCAAATCAATCCCCTCAAAGAGTCTTGCCTACGATGCCCTCAAGGAGATGGAGGGGGCGATCACAGCCCTTCCCGTGATCGACGATGGCGCGCTAAAAGGACTCATCCATATCCACGATTTGCTCAAATCGGGACTCGCACTTTCCAAATAAAACTTTAACTGATAGATTGGGATCATGACGTTTGCTCCCATGTCTTGGATTATCCTATCCATTTTCATCCTCGGGTATGCCGGGATCATCTTTGAGTTTTGCATCAAACTCAACAAAACGGCCATTGCCCTATTTATTGGCGTCCTCTCCTGGACTGTCTACTTCATCGGCAAGCCAGGGGTCAAAGACAACTTGATGGAGCTCTCAACGCGCCTTAGCGACATCTCACAGATCCTCTTTTTCCTGCTCGGTGCCATGACCCTTGTTGAGCTCATCGACTCCCACAAAGGGTTCCACACTATCATGAGAGCGATCCACACCCACTCAAAAAAACAGATGCTCCTCATCATCTCATTTCTCACATTCTTCCTCTCCGCCGTCCTCGACAACCTCACGACCACGATCCTCATGATCTCCATGCTCAAAAAACTCATCCCCCACAAAAAAGACCGCTTTGCCATCGCTTGCATGGTTATCATCGCCGCTAATGCAGGTGGGGCCTGGACGCCAATAGGGGACGTCACCACGACCATGCTGTGGATTCAAGGTCAGATCACCACAATCAACGTCATCAAAACCCTCTTCCTCCCAAGCCTTGTCTGCATGCTCGTCCCCATGCTCATCTACTCACTGAACATGAAAGGGGACTACCCCCCGACCAAACACGACTTTCATACAGAGGAAAAAGAGCCAGGCGCCCGCCTTGTCTTCACTATGGGAATCGCCTCCCTGCTCTTCGTGCCAATTTTTCACTGGGCGACCGGAATGGCTCCTTTCATGGGAATGCTCATTGCCCTCTCTATACTCTGGTTTGTCACCGACATCCTCCACTACAAACACGAGCACCGCCAACATCTGCGCATCCCCCATATCCTCACAAAAATTGACGTATCAAATATTTTATTCTTCCTTGGGATCCTCTTGACAATTGACGCACTCGACGCCATCGGTGTGCTCAATCAAGTGGCCACAGCTCTCAAACAAAGTATTGGCAATGAAGGGGTGATCGCCACCCTCATCGGCCTCTTTTCTGCCATCGTCGACAACGTCCCCCTCGTCGCTGGAACCATGGGGATGTACCCAATTGCCGACTACCCCACAGATAGCAGCCTATGGATGATGATCGCCTACGCAGCTGGCACTGGGGGAAGTATCCTCCTTATCGGCTCATCAGCAGGAGTCGCCCTGATGGGGATGGAGAAAGTCGACTTTTTCAAATACATGAAAAAAGCATCGATACCTGCTCTAGCAGGGTATTTTGCAGGCATTGCTCTCTTCGCGTTTTTCGCCTCAGCGTGACCTAAACTACCTGTTAATAAAAAATTAAATACCTTTCGTGTTCTCGGCTCCAGAACAAAAAAATCAGAAAAAACAGAAACAGGGCTTGCGCATTAAATCGGCAATCATGTATGTTGTTAGCTTCATTCGAAAGACGAACAGTCTCGAGAAAGAAAAGCCAAACTTAGAGTCTGGCAAACAAGTTGTTTTAACAGCGTAAGAGAAGTGATACACAATGACAAAATGTGCTGTGAATCATCGAGTTAATCGAGAGATTCACGCCTGTTAATTTTTATTTTGATTATATGAGAATTTGATCCTGGTTCAGATTGAATGCTGGCGACGTGGATGAGGCATGCAAGTCGCACGAAGGCCTTTGGAGCTTGCTCTAAAAGGACTTAGTGGCGAAAGGGTTAGTAATACATGA
>Ga0180433_10000681_pt1 | contig 57749 bp, 47 predicted proteins | sample SS_ome_8_FD_132980 | JGI IMG/M metagenome (GOLD analysis project Ga0180433, IMG submission 132980) | Hypersaline lake sediment archaeal communities from the Salton Sea, California, USA - SS_1_D_1 metaG | ecosystem: Environmental > Aquatic > Non-marine Saline and Alkaline > Hypersaline >... | reverse complement strand
TGCAGCACAGGTACTCGATGTCGTCAGGGAAGGTGGGTTCCACCTGTATATTCCCCCAGGTCTTGAAGGCCCACCAGCCGAGGTGGGTCGGGAGAAAAATGCGCCGGATTTCCTCGTTGGACTCGACGTGTATGTCGATGAACTTCTTATGGCTCCTGCTCGGTGTGTCCCACGCCCCCATCCTTGACCGCACGTACCAGAGGTGGTGGTGGAAGGTGCTTGCCTCCATCATCACCGGCCTCTCGAGGCGCCTGAAGATCTCGAACACGAACCTCGAGCCGTAGTGCCATCCCCATTCCCGTCCCCCGAGTACGTCCTCGCCGTCGAGGGCATCGAGGTAGGTCATGTCGAAGCCACCCTCGTTGATTGCCCTGGCCGTTTTTTCGGCGACCTCGACCAGGAGGCTCGAATCGGCATCGGGTGTGAAAAGGCCGAAGCACTCCTTGAGGTGGTGGAGCGTGGTGCCCTTGCCGTGACCGGCCTTTGTGGTTCCCAGGGCTCCCCTCTGGCATTTCGTGAACGAGTAGGGGGGCTTTTTTTCGATCCCCTCGTAGGTTACCAGCTCGTCATCTATCTGGAGGGTGACGCTGTTCCTGACGAAGAACCCCGTGGTTGTGGACATGGATTCGGTCGACTCTATTACAGGAACCTCCTCGTCATCAGGGCCAATATCCTCGGCCAGGGTGAAGGTGGCATCCCTACCCAGACGCGGATCAGGCACTGGAGTGACCCAGGGACACCTCTTGTCGATGAAAAAGGCGTATGTGTGGAATCCCGATATAATTCCCGCCTCGCGGAGCCTGTCCGTAACGGCCCGGAGGCTCCTGAGCCCCTCGGGGTAGGTCTCGGGATTGGGCAGGAAGTCACCGAACCTGAAGGATGTCCCACCGTGGAAATCGATCTGGGTTACCCCGAGGCTCCTGGCCAGCTCGATCCACTCATCCACCCTTTCCTCGGACAGGTCGCCCGTGTTGAAGAGGTAGGATCCCCTGTTTTTCTTTGAATCGAGGGCCCACGGTCCCCCGGTAGGTGAGCGGGGCAGACCTTCGGCGGAGGAGACGACGCTCTGTATTATTCCCCGCATCATGTCAGGTGGACAGGCTATAAGGGCGGCGGAAGCGCCCTCGATTCCGAAACGGGCGTAACAAGTCGCCCCCAGGTGCTTGCTGGGTCCAGGCAGCTCGGCGACGTTTGTCTTCAGGTTCAGTGCCAGAACGCAACCCCCGAATTCCTCGTCAAGACTGGCCTCAAGCGCCAGGTCCAGGTCGAGGAAGGTCAGCTCCTCGACATTTTCACCCTCTATGGAGATTACCTCGACAATCAGGTAATTGGATTTTGTCGTGATTTCAAGCCTGAGGACGATGCCGGATTCCCCGAACTCGACCCTGGCTTGACCTTCAATTAGCGAGATGCTCGTTGACGAGGTGTATTTTCCATTTGCTTTTACGCTGGCGAAGGGTGATTCCTTGGCGACGTGGTTCTTACCGCTTGATTTATCCACGAAACCCCTGTTGGTACCCTTTCCGGAGATTGTGTACTCGAGGAGATCGGTTTCAAGGGTGATATCCATTCTGACCGGTCGTCATCGTGCAGTACCAGCTAATTAAGCTTCTAGTTTTTTCCCTGGGGCGACGCCAATTACTTTCGTTCCTCCTGTCCTCACCTAGGACCGAGGTGTGTGGTTGTTACCTCTCTGTACAGTCTTCGGCGGACCATCAGGGTCCACAAAATGAACCCGGTGAAAAGAAGGGTCCCGGTAACTGTGACCCACTGTGTAAGGTAGACCCAGAAAAGCGCCCTGTCCTTCAGGCTATAGGCATCATCCATGATCTCGGGTAACCTAGTCATCGCGGACCCCATGATCTCAATAGCATCTGCGAAGCTGTACGATAGATAGCTGTCAATGGAAGATTCCCTAACGTCATCTACCTCGCCGATACGTGCATACATATCCTGGGTGTTGGCACCGAAACTGTCGGCGAAATCGAGTATACCGGTTAACAGCAACCTCTCAACTTTGTAGTCGAAGTACAGCTGGCGAATCGTGTGCATCTGGACGACGTCATGGGTCAGTGGTGCACCCACCGAGTACAGCAGGATGTTGATGAAAACGTCGCCGGCGTACTCATTTTCGCTGGGGCTGAGCACGGATGACCACCACATGGCATCGAGGTCGTCCGCCGTGACCCAGGATATCCCGCCGGTCGTACCATATTTCCAGGAGACCAGCCATTCGGTCTTCTCCCCGACCCCGAGATGACCGAGTGCTTCTATCATGACCCTGCAATTCGCCCAAATGGTCACACCCGGCCTCGTCTGGAGGTATGTAAAGTGGACTCCCGGGTAGTCCTCTATCCCCAGTGGCAGAAACATCGAGAGCACCGGGGGGTCATCCTTTATGACCTCGATGTTGAAAACGCCACTATCGTGCTTCATCTTGGCGTTGAGCTCAACGGGGAGTATCTCCCTGAGAACAGAGCTCGCCCAGCTCGGGTAAACGCTACCACTCGGGTTGGACAGGCCCCCACCCATCGTGACGAGGCTCCCCGCGCCATTCTCCACGGCGTACTTCATGTCGGCCATCTGGGACGAGGTGAATGGGTCCAGCCTCCCGTCCGGGAAGACCATGAAGTCAAATCCGTTCACAAGTTTTTCCCTTGTCCTGGGGAAATATAGCCGGATGAATCTCCTGAACGAACCCTCGTTGAAACCCGCATGGAAATCAACGTCAGTGGGAATCAAAATGTAGTCGACGAGGGGATCCGACTCGAACCACTCCGCTATGGGTGCCTCCCCTGGCAAGACCTGACCAATCGCCAACACACGGATTTGGCCTTCTCCAAGGATGACGGGAGTCAGCAGTGAGATAATGAGTAGTAAAATACAAAACTTACAGATGACCGCCTTATGTGGTCTTGCTGGCTTCAAGTTGGGTACATGAAGGCCCCGGTTTATTAAATTCATCATGGTCAAAAAAAGTTTAAACTTAGGAGATCGTTGACAGTTTTTAAATCCGGTGCTTTTCCCACGGCATGCCTTTCAAGCATGGGTCTTCTAGTACCATCTCCTCCCCATTCTCTCCACAAAGGGGCAGTTGGGAGATAGCCTGGCCCGGGAGACTTTCCCAGCACGATATCGTTAACCTTTCTCCACCGGAGGATCCTTCGCTGGGCATCCCTCTTGGGAACGGAGATATGGGGGCGCTGCTTTGGACAGAGGGAGGTAAGCTCATCTTGGCAATCAACAAGTGTGATACGTGGGACGACGGTGAACCGGCACCGTTCCACAACTGGGGGCGCGAGGAGGAGGAAAACTACACGACCCTCCGCCATTGTGGGAGGCTGGTTATCGATTTCGGTTGCCCTTCATTCGACCTTCTGTACCAGAAGGACTTCCGGTGCCGCCTCCAGCTATCGAGGGCAGTTGCCTCCCTAAAAGCCGAGACGACCTTCTCCAAGGTCGAGGTGTCGAGCTTTCTCAGCTCGGATCCCCCCGTCCTTGTGATCGATTGCCAGGCAGATTGTGAAGAGAAATACTCCCCGAGCGTCCTGCTTGAGCGTTGGGGCAGCCGGGTCTTCGGGCACTGGTACAGCCTGGTGGTGAGGGATCCCTCACGGGGGTTGGGGGGGACGGAGACCACGATCGAGAGGAACCGGGTCGTCATCAGACAGGACCTTCGGTCCATGTCCTTCTTCGTGGTTGCGCATGTTCTTCCAGATAATAAGAGCATTTACCCCTGTATCCACCACAATCGAGCGGGGGCTTTCGAGATACCCTCCTCGGAGAAATTCCGGTTTACGGTGCTGGTTACCGTGGTAACCTCGGAGAACGATCCTGATCCACTGGCCAAGGCGCATGCTATCCTTGACGAGGCCGTTGCCATGGGTAAGGAAGCCATCAGGGAGAGACACGAGGAGGAATGGAGGGAGTTCTGGTCGAAATCGATGGTCGACCTGCCCGACAAGTACCTGGAAAATTACTGGTACCTCAACCTGTATCTGGCGAACTCGTCAATGCGTGGAGCCTATCCTCCACACTTCTGCAACGGGCTGTGGGGCTGGAACCGGGACTTCCTTCCCTGGGTTTACTACTTCCACTGGAACGAGCAGTGGCTGGCATGGCCCCTGCAGGCCGCCAACCACCCCGAGCTCGCCCAGCCGTACCTGAAATATCGCCGGGAACAGCTTCCCCTCGCCGTGAAATACGCCTCGGAGGTGATGAATAAGCCGGGAGCTTTCTATGCGGACGTGGCCGAGAGGCGGGGCTACAACGACCTGGGGAGCGACCATCTCCATACTCCAGGGGCCCAGATAGCCCTCGACTTCTGGCGACAGTACGTGTATACGCGCGATGGGGGATTCCTGGCCGATTCGGCCTGGCCAGTGATCAGGGAGGTGACCAGGTTCAACGCTGCATGCCTGGTAATGGGTGAGGATGGTCATTACCACATCCATAAAACCTCGGCCTACGAGGGGGGAACCACGAAGCTCGATGATACGATTACCGATCTCGCCATGATCAGGGGGCTGTTTCCCGTGGCAATTCGGGTGGGGGAGATGTTGGACCACGATGCAAGTGAGATTGGTAAATGGAAAGACATGCTCGATCGCCTGTCGCCATTTACGCTCGTCGAGCTTGATCCCTCCGAATTCGATGGGACCCCAGATGGTCGCATACATAGAGGTGGGCTTGGCGATGGGAAGACGCTCGAATCTGACCGTGTCTTCGCCGTTGGAAAGCACAAGGGGGAATGGATCAGGAAGAGGTATGCAACGGGCATCGATAGAAATCCGGCTGTCTTCCCCGATCCAGAGATCGTCACGGTCTTTCCCTCCGGTGTGATCGGGCTTGCGGATTCGGATTCAGATCTCTTCAGGGCAGCTGTAACACAACTACGACTGCATCCCAGTGCAGATTCATCTGACGATGGAAGGGGAATCAAGTGCATGGGGTGGTGCCCGTATCCCATCGCCCTGGCCCGGCTGGGTCTTTCGGAGGAGCTCGCCACAGAGCTGGGTAAACTTGTAGCGACATGGCAGTTCTACCCCCAGGGATTTGGTCACTACGGGCCCTACACCTCGTTCAAGCGAACCCAGGAAGCAAGGTGGAATCGCAACCAGGTGCGCGATGCCGCGGGATCCGAGGATAACGATTCCCGTTTCTCCCTTCCCACCTGGCCCTTCCGCCACTTCGACTGCGAAGCAATGTCGATTGTATGTTGCGCGATAAACGAGTTGCTCCTCCAGAGCCACGATGGAACCATCCGAGTTTTCCCAGCCGTCCCCGGTGCCTGGGATGTAAGGATCGATCTGATGGCAACTGGTGGATTCAGGGTCAAAGCCGAGCGGAAAGGCGGAAGGACCCTCTTCGTATCGATCGAGAGTACTCTGAGTGGAAACTGCCGGGTAGAGCATCCGTGGCCGGGGGAGGATTTAGCGGTCCTCGACTTAACATCCGAAAGTCCAACCTCGGTGAGATTCAACGACGATAGCCTGTCCTTCGAGACCTCGTCGGGACATCGGTATCTGATGGTCAGGAACGAGGGCGATCTCACCGAGTGGGAGGTCTCGAGGGAAGATCCCCAGCCGCGATCCACACCACGCGCCCTTGGCAATGCAAAGCTTGGAACTTTTCGGAATTTCTAATCCTGGTGATACTTGACGAGATGATGATTAAATGGGCCTAATCAGGTAGGCGCTCCACGGATCGAGGTGTTCGAGCACGAGCCTCTTGGCCTTCGAACCGCAGACAGGTTCGGCTCTTAATTCCCGGGTCTGGCCATCCATGCCCGTGACCTCGAACTCAGTTGACTGGGAAATAACCCTCATCCTCGGGCCTTCGACCTTATCCAGGCTCGCGTTCAGGAGGATAAGGGCCGGGTCCCCGAGTCCCCTGGCCCAGACGACGACCTTGGCATAGCTCTCCACCACGGCCGGGAGGCTTTCCCGGCTCAGCCACGAGAACACGTTCTTGAGCTGCTCTGTCTTGGAGAGGTTGTGGATCATGAACCACGGACTGTACCCCGAGACAACCACCCTGCCCCCGAGCTCGTTCTCGAACGCCGACATGCAGGCACCCAGATTTTCGTTTCCGTAATCGATGATCTCCGAGAGCACGCGCGTGCTTCTGCCCACCGGCTCGAGGACGTGGGCGGGATCGTGCCAGAATGACTGCCTGCAGTCCCTCTGCCTTCCGCCAAAGTCACCGCTAAGAGCGTCATCGGTGAGCTTTTCGATTGCGTCTTCCTCGATGGTTTCCCCGGAGCGAACCCCCGTGAATTCGCCCAGGCCCTCCTCCTCCAGTAAATGCAGGGCCTCCGCGTCCATGAACAGCCCGCCCGAGAGCATATCGACCAGCCTCTCCCTGGGGAATGCACGCGCGGTCGATCCCGAGAGGGTGGTCACACGTGCGCCGACAGGACCATAGCAGACTGGAAGGCCGATCTCGGAAAGCACGTACTGTCGCTGGAGGTCACGGTGGACCGACCTCCCCTCGAACCAGGAGCCCCCGGACCCGTTGGCGACGAAGAGGTCAGCATTCCACGCGGGGAAGATCCCCACCGCGGGGCTTCGCCCAAGCGAGCCCAGCTCCTCGAAGAAGGGCCTTGCCCTGGAGATGGATTCGATGAAGGGCTCATACTCCCCGAGTGGCTCCGGGTACATGGTCAGAACATTGAAGGCCAGCCCCGTCGCACCGGCGGCCATGTGCGCGACAGACTCCAGCATCGTGGTTCGAACGCTCTTCTTCAGTATCTGGTAAGGAAAGTTCTCTATCTCGGACTGAATGACCTCGACACCGTCCGGGAGTGCAGATACCTGCCTGCCCACGTCGTGGGCCTTGCCGACCATCCCCATGAGCTCGTCGTCCCAGTAGAACCCGCCCCCGGGTCGCCAACGCACCTCAGACGTTATATCCCCGACGAGCGCCCCTGCCAGCCGCGCGAACGGGTACCCCTCGAAGAATCTATCCCCGGTCATGAACCCCAGCGGCAGACCCGGCGAAACCGCGTGGACCGTTTCCTCGACGACCCGGAGCAGGTTCGCAAGCATCTCGCGGTTGTGCTCCAGCCATTGTTTTCGAAGTTCCAGATTCTCATCGTTGTTAAGGCTATAAACGAGGGACTCCCGGTCGAACTGCCTACCGATCTGCCTCGAGAAGTCGGATATGCACCCGTCGCAGAAACAGGTCGGCCCGATGGGCATGTGTCCCATGAGCCTGACATCGTCGTCCACCCAGATGAAGTCCGGGTATGCCCTCGCCGTCATGTCGTACAGGGACCGAACGTATTCCAAAAACTCTGAACCCGCGGGACAGTAGCATCCCCTACACTCCCTGCCCTCGGGATCCATCACCCTCTGCCATGGCTCGTCGAGCGAGCGACCTAGGTTCTCCTCGTGGTGCCCCATGGTCGCGATCAGATTTATCCCCGCCCTCAACCCCAGCTCGGAGCGAATTTTCTCCATCACGGACTTAAGGCGCTCGAAGCGACCCCGTAGAACATCGAGTGGAAGGGGAGCGTGGGTATGGTTGGTGAAGAACGATAGCTCGTCGATGGTCCCGGGGTGCTCCCCGAAGTACCTGATGAGGTCATCCAGCTCCCTATCCCCAATCCAGAGGGAGGGTCCAATCCTGAAGCTGATCGACAATTGAAACTCCGGCGATAGGACCGAAAAGACTAGGTAAAATGTCTTTCGAGCTCTTCCCTCAGAAATAGATACAAGGCGGTTCGCACTGCAGATCCCATGTCCGATGCACAGCATGGGAACCTTACCCCCGAGCAGGAGTCATTCAAGGACGCAAAGTTCGGCATGTTCTTCCACTGGAGCCTCTTTTCCCTCCCAACTGGGCATGAGAACTGGAGAACCCCCGAGGGGGCGATGGGCAATTTTCATGCGAAGAAGTTCGATGCCGGCAGGTGGGTGGGTTCGACTGTGGAGGCCGGGGCGCGGTATATCACATTCACCAGCAAACACCACGACGGTTTCTGCCTTTTCTCTACCGATCTGACGGACTTCAACTCGGCGAAATCCCCCGCAGGTCGGGATTTCGTGGCCCTCCTCTCGGAGGAGTGCCAGGAGAGGGGAATGCCCATCTTCATCTACTACTCCCTCGCCGACCATCAACATACAGGATTCAGGCCGGGAAAACCGGCTTGGGAGGATTACCTCAGATATTACCACGGTCAGATAGAGGAGCTCTGCTCGAACTACGGAGAGATATCGGGCTTCTGGCTCGACCCGGGTCCCTGGCATGGCATGGGTTACGATTACCAGATAGACACAACGGAGGATATCATCAGGGGAAATCAACCCGGAGCCCTGCTCATGGGGAGGGACTTCTACGAATCTGAGAAGGGAGTCCCGGACCTTCCCGGCACCATGGGGAGGCTAAACAACATGGGGGAGGGTGACCCGCGGGAGATGCCAGCTCCGGCTCCCTGGAACTGGCCATTCGAGGTCTGCGACACGATCAATGACTCGTGGCAGTACAACGAGTCCGATCGTAACTTGAAGTCTACCGGAGAGCTGCTCAGGAAACTGGTGAGGGTGACGGGTCTGGGGGGTAACTACCTGCTGAACCAGTCCCCGATGGGATCCGGTGAGCTCGATCCCCTGCAGGTTAGGATACTCCGCGAAATGGGCACCTGGTTGAACCATGAACGAGAGGCCCTATACGGCACTCGACCGCTTGGCTTAACCGACTGGGGTCCCGTTGTCACGGGGAATGGAACCAACTACCTGTTCATCCTGGACCCAACGCCCGATGGGGGGAGCATTTTCCCGGCAAAGGAGCCCGACCAATACGGGATCACGATTGTCGAAATCGACGATGCCGATACACTCCTGCGAAATCAGCCCGGATCCAGGCAGGGTTAGCACTCTCTCATCCCAGTGTGAAGCGAATTTTGGTACAAATTTCAGGTGAGATCGTGCGATTAGAGATTTTATTTAATAAATTCTTGATAGAAAACACAGTCATTGCTCGGAAAGAAATGGTCTATTCTGACTTTGTTCCTTTTCAGCCAACTTCTAGTTGCATCGATATCTGCCGCGCCGGCCTATGACCCGGAAACGGGACGGGTCAGGATTCTATACTTGGGCGAATCGGTTGGACGGCCCATGAGCTACTTCGTCCAGGAGCCCATATTCAGCATGAATATCATACCAGCTGGGGTTGCACTGGGAAAGCCCGAGGGGGAGGCGAGGCGTCTGATGAGGCTCTACATGCCCCGGAGCTTCGATGACTTCATCGGCAGGTATGATGTTTCGGTCATAAGCGATGCCCGCGTGGATTTCTTCAGCGTTGACCAGCACCAGTGGTTCAAGCGGGCAGTCATCGAGGAAGGGCACGGTCTATTGATGGTCGGTGGCTGGCACACGCTCGGCGCTGCGGGTGGCTGGGGTATTCCCTGGACTGGAACGAGCGTGGAGGAGGTCCTGCCGGTGAACTGTATATCACATGAAACCAGGGAATCTCTCTTCGTTCGACCAAGACCGGTGGACCCCTCCCACGAGTTCTCCCGGTCCCTACCTTGGAAATCGGCCCACACCTTCAACGGACTCAATGTGGTCGAGGTCAAACAGGGAGCGACTGAGATCCTGCGCCCCGAAACTGGATCACCCTACCCCCTATTGACCTACTGGGAACCGGGAAATGGCTCCGGGGTTGCGCATGCCCCGGACTGGAACCCGGGCTGGGGTAGTACATTCATGACCTGGGAGTACTACCTGGATTACGCCGTTAACATAATGTATTTGACGGCTAGGATGGGAATTCCGCAGGATCCCGCACTGATGCACTTCCTCAGACTCGACATCCAGAGGTACACCGAGAGCCGTGACTTCGTCTCGCGCCTGATAGATTTCGTGGAGAACTTCGGTGGTGATTCCGCGCCCCTGAACGAGGACCTGATCGCGATAGATATCCTAAAGGCCGAGGCGAACACGCTCTACCTGGATCAGGACTTCGAGGCGGTTGTGGACAAGATGGCCGAGGTCTGGGACGCTTTCTCGGATATAGACAGGAAGGCCATGAAACTAAAGGACCGGGCCCTGTTCTGGATTTACGTGAGCGAGTGGCTGGTGGTGACGAGCACGGTGATGATATCCAGCTATGCGCTGTGGACGCTGATGGTGGGCAGGAGGATGTACAGGGAGATTGGCAGTACGAAGCTCTCCGCGACCGACGAGGGAAACCCCTGAGGTTATTCACCGGACCATGCCCTGGTGTGGATCGCGGAACGGGCAGCCCGGTAGGCCCCGGCCGCGCCATAGGAGCTCCTGACGAATGGCCCGGAGACGACGGCGGGAAATCCCATCTCCTCCCCCCTGGAGCTGTAGAAATCGAACTCCTCGGGCGGTACATACCTCTCGACCTCGGCCCTGCCCTTCATGGGCTGGATGTACTGGCCGACTGTGAGTATGTCCACCCCGGCACCGCGGAGGTCTTCCATCGCTCCAAGTACGTCGTCCCTGCACTCCCCGAGGCCCAGCATCAGGGATGACTTTGTCAGTGTCTCCGGGTTTACCCTCTTGGATGTTTCCAGGACTCCCAAGGACTTTTCGTACCCGGCCCTCCTGTCCCTGATCCTTTCCTGGAGTTTTCTCACCACCTCGATATTGTGCCCAAGGACTTCGGGCCCGGTTTTGAGGATGGTTCTCAGATACCGGTCGTCCAGGTCGGGAACCAGGGCCTCCACGATGGTGCCGGGCAATCCGGTTTTTAGGGTCCCGATGCAGCTGGCGAAATGATCAGCGCCGCCATCCTCGAGGTCGTCCCTGTTTACGGAGGTGAGTACCACGTGATCCAAACCGAGATCGCGGGAAGCCTCTAGTATCCTCTCGCCCTCGTCCTCCTCAACTCTCCGCCCCCTGGCGGAGGTCTTTACACCGCAGAAGGCACAGTTGCGGGTGCAAAGGTCACCGAGAATCATGAAGGTGACTGCTCCTGAGGACCAGCACCTTGTCATGTTTGGACAGCATGCCTCCTCGCACACCGTTCTGAGCCCCAGTCTCGAGAGAACCGATCTGGTCCTATCGTGCTGATGCTGGTCCCCGATCCTAAGTTTCAGCCACGGGGGTTTTGGAGCAGCACTCATGATTAGGTCAATTCGGACTGAACATCTGAAATATATCACCTAAACAGTATTTACCCCCGTTTCCCATTTCTGCAGGAATGAGGGAGGCCTCGAAAAAAATCACGGGCGGCAAGCTGGTGAAAATGAGGCGCGATGAAAAAACAGGTCGCGTAACGATACACGGCGACTTCTTCCTCCATCCAGAGGAGTCCGTATTCGCCCTTGAGGACCTCCTGAGCGGGTTGCCCCCGTCAACCGGGGAGGGAAAGACCACCACATTGGTCACTGAACTCATGCAGGAAGAGGGAATCCAGGCGGTCGGGTTCGTGGCGGGGGACCTGGCATCTCTTTTCTCCGAGGTGGCGCATTGAGGTGGCGCATCATTCCGCTGCAGACAAACGATGCCTTTACCAACATGGCGCTGGACGAGGCCATCGGGGAGAGCGTTGCAGCCGGTTCTCCACCGACGATCAGATTCTACAGGTGGAGGCCCTCGGCGGTTTCCATCGGGTACTTCCAGAGCCTTGAGGAAGAGGTAGACCTGGCGGAGTGCGAGAGGATGGGAGTGGACTGGGTGAGGAGGCGAACGGGCGGGGGAGCAGTATACCACGATTTCGACGGGGAGATAACCTACAGCCTCCTTGCCCCGCTTGACATGTACGGGCCCGACATCCCCGCATCCTACGGGAAGATTTGCGGATACCTCGTAAGGTCACTGGGTTTTCTGGGTCTGGAGGCGGAGTTCAGCCCGGTTAACGACGTGCTCGTGGATGGCAGGAAGATCTCGGGAAGTGCCCAGACCCGTAGAGGTGGGGTTCTATTGCAGCACGGCACGCTGCTCTACCGGGTGAACCCGGAGGTGATGTTCGGGTTGCTCAGGGTCGGAGAGGAGAAGATTAGGGACAAGTTCGTGAGGTCGGTGAAGGCTCGCGTGACCTCGGTGGTGGACCAGCTGGGAAAGGTGGAGATGGCGGAGGTCTACGGGGCCCTGCTGAAGGGTTTCACGGAGGGAAAGGCTTGGGAATACGGGGCTATCACCCCGGTGGAGTTGAATAGGGCCCGCGTGGTGGCGGATGAGAGGTACAGGTCGAGGGAGTGGAACTTCTCCCGGTAGTGCTAGATCTGGATCGATTCACGGAGGGCGTTCCTGGCTGCCTCCATCAGGATCTCGGAGTAGGTCGGGTGTGGGTGGGCCGTGGAAGCCAGGTCTTCGAGGAGCAGCTCCGAGGACATGGCCAGTGATACCTCCATGGCCATGTCTACCGCATGCTCGGAAATGATGTGGGCTCCCAGGATCTCTCCAGAATTTGCGTCCGCCAGGATCTTGGCGAATCCCTCTTTACCTCTTCTGATGGTGGACCTCGAGTTCACCCAGGCTGGGCACTTGCCCACCAGGACGTCCACGTCTGCCTCCTGCTGTGTAATCCCGACCCACGCGATCTCGGGGATGGTCGAAACGTAGCGGGGTATGAGGTCGAAACGGATGGTCTGCTCCGCTCCCATTATCGCCTCGGCCACCGCTATACCCTGGGCCGTTGCGGTGTGCGCGCAAAGGTTTCCCCCTGCAACGTCGCCAACGGCGTATATGCCATCGACCGAGGTACGCATCTCCGGGTCCACCCCTATCCAGCCCTTCCCGTTAGTTTTCAGGCCGAGTTCCGGGGGGGCCAGATCGACCGTGTTGGGGGCTCTGCCCGGAACTGCCAGTGCCCTTTCCACCTCTAACTCTCCCCTACGGGTTCCCTCGGTGAATGATATGCGCCGACCATTCCCGGAGGGCTCGACCCTGTCGACGCTCGCGGGGCAGATGATGTTTACGCCACGCCTCTCCAGGATTGCCCGGCAGGCCGTGGAGACCTCCAGGTCGGCATCCGGGAGGGGCCTGTCCATGGCCTCGAGCAGGGTGACCCTGGACCCGAGCTCGTGGAAGATCGTGGTCAGCTCGATTCCGGTCGTCCCGCCACCAATTACGGCCATGCTATCTGGAAGCTCGGGCTCGTCGAATATCTCGTCGGTTGATAGGACTCCATCCCAGCCAGGTATGCGTTCTGGACGGGAGCCCGTTGCGATGATTATTACATCCGCGTCTAGCTCGATTGTGTCCCCGTCTGAATCGATGGCGACCTTCATCGCGGAGTCTATACGTCCAGTTCCACGGATAACGTCGACCCCCCTGGACTCTAGCAACCTCTGGAGGGAGGACCTGAGCTTCGAGACCACCTCGGTTTTTCGCCCAACGAGGCGGGACATGTCGAGTGAACCGTCTGCCTCGATTCCCAGCTCGCCGGAGTTACCCAGCCGGTGCATGAGCTCTGCCGCCTCGAGAAAGACCTTGGTGGGAATGCAGCCCCTGTTGAGGCAGGTGCCTCCCAGTTCCCCGCTTTCGACCAGCGATACCCGGGCACCCAGGTCCACGGCTCGAATCGCCGCCCCGTACCCACCGGGTCCACCGCCTATGATCGCAATTTTCGTTGACAATTACCACACCGGTGACATGATCAGGCCAGGAGATCCCTTACAGCTGAAATTATAACCTCCCTGGAGGGTATGACGGACCTCTCTAGAACCGGAACCGCCGGTATTGGTACGTCGGGCGTGGCCACGCGCACGATTGGTCCATCGAGGTAATCGATTCCCAACTCGGCCACCCTGGCAGCCACCTCAGCCCCCCAGCCCCCGCTCTTGGTGTCCTCCTCCACAATAACGAGGTTCCCGGTCCTGTCGACCGAGTCCAGGATGGTCTGCGTGTCCATCGGGGCCAGGGTCCTGATGTCGATGACCTCCGCCGATATTCCCCCGTCCTCGAGGTCTTCCGCGGCTCCAAGCGCCTCGTGGACCATAAGGAGGTTGGCCACGATCGTTAAGTCATCGCCCCGTTTCTTGACCTCGGCCTTCCCTATCGGGACGGTGTAGTCCCCGTCGGGGACCTCCCCGGTGGCATCGATGGCGCCCTTCTCGGACCTGGCTCCGGAGGAGCCGTACAGGAGCTTGTGCTCGAAGAACATGACTGGGTTATCATCCCTTATGCAGGATTTCAGCAGGCCCTTCGCATCGTGGGGGTTCGAGGGAGTGACGACCTTGATTCCCGGGGTATGGAGGAAGTACGCCTCGGGGCTCTGCGCGTGCTGGGCTCCCCTGCCGGTTGCACCGGTGGGCGCCCTGAGCACCAGTGGCATGGTTAGCTGCCCGGCCGACATGTACCTCATCTTGGCCATCTGGTTGACTATCTGGTCCATCCCGACGAAGAGGAAGTCGGCGTACTGGACCTCGGCAACGGGACGCATCCCGTTCATGGCGGCTCCCACGGCGGCCCCTATGATCGCGGCCTCGGAGATCGGCGTGTCCCTGACCCTCTCGTGGCCGAACCTCTCGGCCAGCCCGAGCGTGACGGTGAAGGGCCCGCCCCATCCGCCCTGGGTGCCGATGTCCTCCCCGATGAGGAAGACGGATGAATCTCGCTCCATCTCCTCTGCGAGGGCCTCCCTGATCGCCTCTGCGATGGTGAGCTGTCTTGGCACATTCATCACGTCTCCGTGAAAACGTCATCGTGGGCCAGTGATGGGTCCGGGAACGGGCTCTCCTCCGAGAACCTTATGGCCTCCTGGATCTCCCCCGATATGGAGTCCCCGATCTCGTCCAGCTCGGCCTGTGTTGCGGTGCCCTCCTCGAGGAGGTGCATTCCCAGCCTGTTGATCGGGTCCTTCTCCATCCACGCCTCGACCTCCTCCCTGGGCCGGTAGTTACCCGGGTCGGACCTGGAGTGGCCCCTGCGCCTGTAGGTTCTGCACTCCACGAGTGTAGGGCCCTTTCCCATCCTCGCATCCTCCACTGCCCTACCGACCGCATCGAATACCGCGAGAACGTCGTTACCATCGACGAGCGTGCCCGGAATTCCGTACGAGGATGCTCGCGGTGCAACTCCATCGACGGGCAGGGCCTTGGAGAAGTGGGTCGATGCGGCGTAAAGGTTGTTCTCGCAGATGAAGACGACCGGCAGCTTCCAGAGCGCGGAAAGGTTGACTCCCTCGTGGAAGGCCCCCTGGCTGCTTGCTCCCTCCCCGAAGAAGCATGCGACCACGTTATCCATCTTCCTCATCTTGAACGAGAGGGCAAGGCCGGCGGCCACGGGGATACCTCCCCCGACGATGGCGATTGCCGGTATGACCCCCACGGACATATCGCATATATGCATGGATCCCCCCTTGCCCCGGCAGCAACCGGTATCCCTGCCGAACAGCTCGGCCATGATCTTCTTGGTATCCACGCCCTTGGCGATCGAGTGCCCGTGGGGCCGGTGGGTGCTGGTGATGAAGTCTTCATCGTTTAGATGCATACAGGTCCCGACCGCGACGGCCTCTTGGCCGTCGTACTGGTGGAGGGTCCCGGGGATCTTTCCCTGCAGGAACAGGTAGTTGGCCTCCTCCTCGAAGGTCCTTATTCGGACCATCCTCCTGTACATCTCGAGTAGCGTGTCCTTATCTATCAATATTTTCACCTAGAGAGATTTCCCGGCCTCTCGAGCCGGGCCTTAATATCGTTGAGGAACCTTGCTCCTTCCCCCCCGTCAACCGCCCTGTGGTCGCAGGAAAGGGTCACGATGGTATTCCAGCCCGGGACGACCTTCCCCTCGACGATGGTTGGTGTGTTTCGCATGCCCCCTATCGCCAGTATCCCGACCTGGGGGGGATAGACTATCGCGGAGAAGCTGTGGATCCCGTATTTGCCGAGGTTCGAGATGGTGAAGCTCGATCCAGACATGGCCTCCGCTGGGAGCCTCTTCTCCCGGGCCTTAAGCGCGAGGGATTTAATCTCCTCGGTGATCTTCTCCAGCGATTTCGAGGCTACGTCCCTGACCACTGGCACGATGATCCCATCTTCCGTCTCGACGATGAAGCCGATGTTAGATTCCTCCGAGATTCTGAGCCGGTTCTCCCCCATCGTGGCGTTGAAGGAGGGGAACTCCCTAATCGAGAGGGCGGCGGCCCTGAGGAACAGGGCATCATAGGAGATCTTGCCCCCCGATCCCTCCTTCATCTCCCTCGCACTTCCCATATCGATCTCCTGGGAGATGTAGATGTGCGGGATCGTCGAGAAGCTCCTGGAGACCGTGGCGGCGATCCTCATCCTGGTTGGAGAGAGGGGTACCACGCTGCCGGTTCCCGTAGTCCCACCGGAATCTGCAGCACCGAGCACGTCTTCCTTGGTGATCCTCCCGCCCGGACCAGTTCCCGGAACACTGGCTAGTTCGACTCCCATCTCCCTGGCAAGCTTCTTCGCGAGGGGACTGGCCCTCACCCTGGTCCCGCCCCTCCGCGCGCCTTTGCCAGCGGGCCTCGGGACGGTGGATGATTTCCGGGGCTGATCTTTTTGACTACGTGGATCGATATCGGGGATGGGGTCGTCCTCCTCACCGACGAGGGCTATCGTGGTGAGGGGTGAAACGGATTCACCCTCGTCGAAGAATATCCTTCGAACGAATCCCCCGTGGGTACTCTCGATCTCAAGGGTGGCCTTGGTCGTCTCGACCTCGAGGAGGACCTCGCCCCTCTTCACGGGGTCTCCCTCGCCCTTCAGCCATCTGATGATCTTCGGCTTCTCCTTTATCGGGCCGACGTCCGGAATGACGATTTCCCTGATCAAGAGCACCACTTCAAGTACTGGATCTTTAGGACAGCGCCCCGCCCAGTGTCCTCCAGGTCTTCGTAATGTCTCCCTCTTCAATTCTCTCCAGGATCTCCTCCAGCCCGACCTTGAGCAGGGACGACCAAGCGAGCTTCACGCTCCGAATGGATTGATCGAATACCTGGACCGGTTCGTCCCTGTTTGGGGAGACGTCCATCAGCATCCAGCCCCTGTACTCTTCGAGCTTGAGCCAGAGCAGGAACTCGAGCATCTGCCAGATGTGGGTTGTGCCGGGGATCAGGTCCCAGTCCCAGTCCCCGTAGTTGTCGTTCAGGTGGATGTTGAAGAGCTTTCCGGCCTCGCCTAGCAGGCATGCGGATTCCGCTATGTTCTCGCTAGCGAGCATCGCGTGCCCGATGTCGAGCGTCACTCCAACGTTATCGAGGTCGATCTCGTTGCAGACGTGCAGAGTTTTCCCGACGGTGTCGAGAAATATGTGGCTCCTTGGCTCCCTGAGCTTGTACTCCAGCGCGACCTTCACATCGGACCTGTACTCCGCACACTCGCGGAAACCAGCGATCATGTTCCTCCAGGATTTTTTGTAGTCCGCCTGAAACGCGTAGTCGAATCCGTCCTGCCCGGGCCAGGGGTTTACCATCTCGCAGCCGATCTCAACGGCGGCGTCCATGGATTCCTTCACCCTGTCCACTGCCAGCTGCCTTATCTCGGGAGACCGATTTGTTAGGGAGCCATTCATGAAGCGGGGGTCGCTGAAAACGTCGACAACGATCTCAGAGGTCTCGAACCCGTACTTGCTGCACAGGTCGTTGTACTTGTCGATGTCCTGGAGCTCGCCCGGGTAGTAGGCACCCACTCCCCGGAGTCCCTCGATTCGGGATGCAAGCTCGAACTTCTCCTCCAGGTTGACATCCTCGCGGTAGGTCGAGAACCTGTCTCCCTGTTTCCCCAGGCAGACCAGTGCAACGGAGAACTTCCAATCGAATTTTTCGTCCAACTTCTTCACTCCTTGATGTAATCAGTTATCGCATGATCCCAGCTCGGCCAGGTCGTCGTAGATTCCGACGAGGGCCGGATAAATCTCTTTGTAAACCTCGTACTGCCGGTCGTACAGGGGGACCAGCGACGGGTCCGGTTCAAACCTCGAAATCTCCCTGTACACCGTCTGTATTGCATTGTCGAAATCCCGGTAGATCCCGGTTCCAACCCCGGCCAGGATGGCAGCACCGAGGGAGGGTGCCTCCGTTACGTCTGGCCTGATAAAGGTGCGGTTGGTGACGTTTGACTTGACCTGGAGCCACACTGGCGATCTCGCTCCACCGCCTACGGCCCTAAGCTCGGTGGCCTGTATCCCGCAGACCTCGATGAACTCGAGCAGCCTCCTCAGCTCGAGTGCCACCCCCTCGAGGATCGCGCGGATTATGCTGGCCCTGTTGTGGAACATCGAAAGCCCGATGATAGCGCCCCTCGAGTTCCTGTTCAGCGTGGGCGGCTGGCCAGTGCCGCTGCCGAATAGGTGCGGGAGGAGCATGAGACCCGAGGCTCCGGGCTGGGCCTTTGAAGCCTCGGCGGTCAGGGCATCGTAGACGTCCACCCCACGCCTCTCCGCCTCCTCCTTCTCCCTTTCTGCAAACGTATCCCTGTACCAGCGGAGGACGATGCCAGAGGATGGGAAGAATCCCAGGGTGAGGTAGAGACCCTCGACGGTATGGCAGTTACAGCACTGGCCGAACCCCATCATCTGCTCGGTCACCACGGGTTTCCCCATTGCTGCGGCGATGCACTCGACGGAGCCGGATGCATCCATTACCGGCCCCTCCCCGATCACCCCGACGCCGAGTGACCCGCAGGCCTGGTCGTGACCCCCGGTGACGACGGGCATGCCCCTGGGAAGACCGGTCTCCCCGGATGATTCGCCCGTTACCTCGCCGGCGACACATCCCGATGGGAGGGCCCGGGAGAGGAGTTCGCCGTCCAGGTCGGTCAGGTCAAGCAGCTCCTCCGACCAGTCCCTTCGGGATATGTCGAGCATCATGGTCCTCGAGGCCATCGAGTGGCTTATCGCGGGTCTTCCCGTCAGTTTGTGTATAATGAAGTCCTCGAAGCATACGAACTTGTTCGCCTTCTCGAATACCTCGGGCATGTTCTCCTTGATCCACAGGACTTTATTTACCGAGGGCATAGAGTTGAGTGGGGTCCCGGTGATTGCGAAAAGGTCGAGAGGATCGATCTCGCCCTTCCACCACTTCAGGATATCGCCGTAGCCCGAGGACCGGGCGTCGTATGCGGTAATGGCCGGGTAGAGATGATTCCCCTCGGAATCGATCGGCATAACCGCCTCCCCGAGTGCGGATAGCGATAGCCCAGCGACCTCGCCTGGGTCGATATCAGCTATGCTCTCCCCGATACAGCCTCTGACCTTCGTCCACACCTCGCCCGGGTCGAGCTCCACCCAGGATGGCTTCGGGCTGTACTCCGAGTATTCCCGGTAGCCGAATGCGACCATATTCCCGTCGGGCGCGTAGAGGGCGGACCTGCATCCGGAGGTGCCCACATCTAGGCCCAGGAGGAACAACGGATCACCGATTGGGTTTACTCCTTCTTCCTTGTGGCCTTGGGGTGGTACTGGGGTCCTGCCCTGAGCCATGGGGTCTCGGGCCTCTTGAGCTCGCCCCAGAAGTCAAGGGCGGCCCTCAGCTCCGCGCCTTTCTCCGCGGCCGTCTCGAGTGGAATACCCTCGTTTACGGCATCGGAGGCCTGTCTCCAGGCCATGGCACCGGCCCTGTAGCCGCCAGGGTGGCCGAGCATGCCGCCTCCCGCCGGCACGATAATATCCTTCCCGTGCTCGTCAACCAGAACCGACAGCAGTCCCGGGTGCATTCCCGCGGCCGGCATCGGCCACGTCCTCTTGATGTGGAAGAAGGGCGCGGTGAGCACCTGGCTCGACCTGAGGCCCTCCTCCAGAGAAACGACGGGGGTGGTGGACCAGTAGCTGGGGGTCAGCATCATGTCAGCACCACAAAGCCTCCCGATCTTGGCGAAGACTGGATAGCTTATCCTGTTCATCATCGCCAGCATGTGGGATGGGTGCAGAAGTATGGGGATGTCGACCTTGGGATCGTCGGCCAGCACCCGAAGGGCGGATGGCCCAGCCGAGTAACAGAGAAGGAGGCCGTTAGCACCGGCATCGACGGCCCTCCTGGCGATCTTGTTGATCTTGTTGACCTCGTCGGTGATGCTGATGAAGTACAGAACCCTCTTGCCCGTCTTCTTCTCCGCTTTGTCGATGGCGCCCATGACCGCCTCGAGCCTCTCGTCGAAGCTGCAGTACTCGGTGTCGCTCGTCATCTCGTCGTCCTTGCACATGTCGACGCCGCCCAGGGCCGTCTCGTATACCTGCCCTGCGATCTGGTCGGGGGTCATCCCCATCTTGGGCTTGATTATGTGCAGGGTCAGGGGCCTCTCCTTGACCCCGGTCATCTCCCTGATCCCGTCGATACCGAACTTAGGTCCCTGGAACTCCTTGACCAGTCCCTTGGGGAAGCAAACGTCGAGCAGCCTCAGCTTCGGGGAGTAGATGAAGCAGTTCCCGGCGCTCGAGAGCAGCATCATGGGGACGTTTTTTCCCCAGGAGTCTATCGAATACCCGGCCTGGAATACCGCCCTCTTGACCCCGTCCTCGGAGGGTATCTCGTAGTAACCCAGGAGCTTCCCAGCGTATTGCTCCCTGACGGCGCCCAGCTCCTCTTTGACCTCCATCCAGGAGCCCGTGGAGCCCTCGATGATGATGTTTTGCAGCAGCTTGAAGTGGTCGAGGAAGTCAACGCCGGGAACCGTGTCCTCGACGTAGTATGTTGCGATGATGTATTTCTCCCTGTCAATGCCATCTAGCATGTGGTTGAAGACCAGCGGGTCGTAGTATCGCTTCATTTATCCACCTCGTGACATGCGAACTGGCGACCATTAATAATTCTATTCGTGGACCAGGCCTTCAAGGTTTTTATGAGACTATTCTTGGGCAATCATTATATGAGCCGGGAAATTCGGTGGGCCATTCCCAATCCCGGGTGAACCGGGTGATTCGAATGAAGAGCGAGGCAATCATCTTCGATGGTCCCGGCAGTGTCGTGGTCGACGAGTTAGACATCCCCGAGATGAGGCCAGGCGACGTGCTCGTGGACATCGAGTACTCCTCCATCAGCACGGGCACTGAACGCTGGTGCCTGAACGGTATGATACACATGGGCATCGATAACCTCATCCGGTTCCCGTTCGTCACAGGCTACCAGGCGGCCGGAACCGTGAGGGAGGTCGGGGCGGAGGTGGACGATATCGAACCCGGGGACAGGGTCTTCAGCCCCAGAACCCGGCTGGGGGACGAGTGGATTGGTTCCTGGGCCGGTCACGTGGGCATTCACGTCGCGGACGCCGGGTCAGTCATCAAGCTCCCCGAATCCGTTTCCACGCGGACGGCGTCTGGATTGGTGCTCTCGCAGGTGGGTTACAACGGCGCCATGAAACCCGTGGTGGAGAGGGGCGATGTCGCGATCGTGATCGGGGACGGACTGGTTGGACAGTTCGCCGCGCAGGTCCTGCGCTACAGGGGAGCACACGTGATACTGTCCGGACACCACGGCCTTAGACTCGATCTTGCAAAAAAGTTCGGGGCCGACGAGGTCGTGAACAGCAGTGAGGTGGACTTCTTCGAATATATCCGCGAAAGGTACCCCAGTGGGGTCCCGATCGCGGTCGAAACGGCCAGCAAGAGCGACCTGATACGAAGGGCGACGGACGCCCTCATGTACGCGGGGCAGCTCGTTGTACTGGGGTACTACCCGGAGGGGGAGTGCCTTCTGGACATCCACTGGACCCGGCTCAGGGAGACGACGGTCTATTTCCCGAACGGGTGGGCGTACGACAGGCTGAAGAACACCCTCTCGCTGATCGAGGAAGGGGAGATGGTCGTAGATGACCTCATAACCCACGAGTTCGGCCACCGCGAGGCACCGGAGGCCTACCGGATGCTGAACGAGAAATCGGAGGAATTCTTGGGAATCGTGATCAGGTGGGATTCTCGATAAAGGAGGAAAGAGGATGAGGGCAATTCAGATCAGGGCGCCTAGAGAGGTAGACATCGTCGATATCCCCATGCCGGAGCCGAAGGAGGGAGAGATCCTCTTCAAGCTTGAGGGTTGCGTGACATGTCCACACTGGGACATCACGCTCTACACCGGGATTGATATCTTCGAGCGTCCCGGATACCCGAGATACCCGATTCCCCCGGGCAGGCCGGGACACGAGGCAAGCGGCGTGGTCGAGGCGATCGGTGAGGGCGTGGACCTCGAAGTCGGGGACAGGATAGCCTCTCTGGTAACCCCCGGGGAGGAGGAGGTCGGTTACTACTGCGAGTACCTCAACAGGCCATTGGACTCGATAACGTCCATACCCGACGATGTATCCTACAGGGCCGCCGCATCAATGGAGATGTCGAGGTATGTAACCGCCTACGTGAGGGCGCTGGGGGACATTTCCGGAAGGAGGGTTGGAGTCGTCGGGCAGGGTCCCGCCGGCCTAATTGCGACCCAAGTGACGCGGGCTCTCGGGGCGTCCGAGGTCGTCTCGGTCGATGTTATAGCGGACCGCCTCGATCTGGCTGGGAAACTGGGGGCGACGCAGACCATCGACGGGAGCAATGAGAATGAGCTCCGGAAGCTGGAAGGGTCGCCCTTCGAGTACAGCATCGACTGCTCGGGGGCGGGATCGGGCCTTCAGATCGCGCTGGATTACACGAGGGGCCCGGTCTCGATCTTCGGGGTGGTCCACGGGAACGCGACGTTCAGCACCAGCCACTGGTCATCAGGTGTTTACGTGGTGAGGAGGCCCCCGATAGTCGAGGAGGACACCGAACTCGTGCTCGAGCTCTGGGAGGAGGGTAAACTCGATACCGAAGCCCTGGTCACCGAGAGCCTTCCCTTCGATAAATACGCCCAGGGCATCGAGAGCCTGATGGAAAAGCGCGCGATCAAAATATTCTTCCATCCCTAGCCGGGTTCACTGCCACTCCGTGAGGATGGATTCCCTCCTGAAAACGCGGACGGCGATCCTGAGGGTAACGTAGATCCCGACCAACATGATCGCCGAAAGGATGAGAAGTCCCACTGCATCCAGAACCATCAGGCCGAATAGCTGGGCCCCGACCAGTCCCAGCACCGGCAATATGATCGCTAACCCGGTGTTCTGTGCGGACCTTGCATCGCCGGCCCTCGACGAGGCTATAACGCCCAGCAGGATGGAGAGTATGGAAACGATCGGTACCAAGATTAATAGTGAAACCACCCACCTGGCGTTGAGGCCCTGTTCGAGAAGGAGGCTGGATCCCGAGATGAGGGTCAGGAGGATGAAGAATCCCGCGCTGACCCAGCTCATCAGGACCGAGGGTATTGCGCTGGCCAGAGACTTGCCGAGCATCAATTCCCACGTCCGCACCGGGGTTGCGAGAAGGGGTTCGAGCGTCTTGGTCTGTTTCTCCTCAACTATGCTGAAGGTCGCGATCGTCAGGGCCACGAGGCAGGGAACCAGGAGCAGGTAGACGGGGATCTGCCCGAACGCGAACGCCCTGAACTGGTCGATCGGGGAAAGGGAGGCAAGCTCGGGGAACGCGGCCACCCACTTATCGAGGCTGCCCCCGAGGAAGTTCTGGAGGGGTTCGATTCCGATAAGATCCGTTGCCACGAAGATATACACGAATGCCTGTCCGATGATAATCAGGGGAAGCAGGGTAACCATTGCCGCCGTGTTTCGGTTGGTGAAAATCACCCTCCACTCGTGCCTGAGGACGTTCAGAGTCCTTTTTCTGGCCATTCCGGAGGGCGTCATTTTCCCGCTTCCTCCCTCACCAGCCTGAGGTAGATGTCTTCGAGCTTGTGCTCTTTCTCGAAGACGCTTATCACATTGCCGCCCTTCTCCACTGTACGCCTGACAAGGGCCGGGCGGTTTTTATCGAAGTCGTCCATCTCGACTATCAGCCTATTGCCATCTCTCTCGATGGACGTGATGAACGAGAGCTCCTCGATGCCAGAGGCGACTGCCTCCGTGACGGACTCGAGCTCCACCACTACCTGCCGCCTGAACATGTGGCTGCGCAGGTCTTCGGGCCTGTCGATGGCCACCAGCCTGTTCTGGAATACCGCAATCCTGTCGCAGAGCTCCTCCGCCTCCTCAAGGTTGTGCGTGGCCAGAAATATTGTTCTACCCTCCCCCTTGAATTTGAGAATGAGCTCCCTGACTCCCCTCGCGGATTCGGGATCCAGTCCAGAGGTAGGTTCGTCGAGGAACAGTACCTCGGGCTCCGACAACATGGAGCGGGCGAGTGCCAACCGCTTCTTCATTCCCCTCGAGTAGGTGCCAACCCTGTCCTCCCTACGGTCCCACAATCCCATGGTCTCGAGGTACTTGTCTACCTGTTTTTCGGCGTCGATGTCGTAGAATCCCGCGAAGTAGAGCAGATTCTCTCGCGCGCTGAACCTCTCGTAGAAGCCCGGCGTTTCCGTCAGTAGCCCGATGACCTCGTGAAGCGACTCGGCCTCCATATCAGTGCGGAAGCCAGCGACCTCAGCGTATCCATCGCTGGGGTCGATCATCCCGGAAAGGATCCTGGTGGTGGTAGTTTTTCCTGCACCGTTTGGGCCCAGTAACCCGAGGATCTCGCCCTCCTCCACGCTCATCGAGAGCGACTGGACGGCGATGACATCCCCGAATCTCTTTGAAAGGTCGTGCGTCTCGACGATCGGAGTCATCTCAATCATCCTGTCCCAGGTGGAACCTGAGCAGCCAAATATCACTTCGCGAGTGACCTCGCCTGATCTCCCTCCACTTCAGGTTCGTGATTATATTGAGATAGGAGGTGATCCAGAGGCGGATGCCCCAGCCCAAAAATGCGATGCCGAAGAGGAACCCGAATAGGGTGGGAGAGAAGGCCAGAAAGCCAACAGAGGCGACCACGGTGCCGACCGTCATGAAACCGTGCTCCGGTATCCTGAACGTCCTCCAGAGGAGGTAGTACCTGAGGGCCAAGAAGAGGAGGATCGCCGATACCGGGGCCAGTACGATCAACGTACTAAGTTGGTCCCAATGGTATTAAACACCATTCCCCCGGCGACCGAGAGGTATAAGCATGGGAACGCGTTCGCGGTAATCCAAGTAGGCCTGACCGAGCTCCCTGCAGAGCTCCCGCTCCTCCTTCCACGAGATGGCATAGGTAATCAGGACGTAGAGGGGGGCGAACAGGAGGGCGTATGATGCCGATACCAGAATGGATCCCCCTAGGTGGGCCAGTATCGCCCCGAGGTATTGGGGGTGTCTCACCAGGGAATAGGGACCACTGGTCACGACCCTGTCCGTCGGGGAGTGAAGGTTGACCACGTCCCAGCCCGCCTCCCGACCCATCAGGAAAACGGCCCTGATCGAGATCCATGTCGAAAGAGAGAACAGTGGAATGGCGATTATGAGGTTGAAGAGGGATTGGCCTAGGAGGGGGAGCTGCGGACCGCCAAGCGCGAATCTGGGCTGGGGAGATGCCCACAGGAGAAACAGAAGAAGGAACTCCATCCATCCCGAGATGCCGCCCAGCAATTTTCCTAGATCGGATCCCCTTTCCTCCCCGAACCTGGTTTCCAGTCCGATGTGCTCTACGGAAACGAAGTGGAAAACGGTGTTTATCAGCACTCCCGCAACACACAACAGGAACCAGAAAGACACGGTGGGATCTTCCCCGCTGGGAATAAAAGTCCAATGTTATCTGGAAAAGATACGGGGAACCCTCAATTGAAAAGATATTGAAGTTGGGAGGGTTTGGGGCAGCACTTAAGCAGAGCGAGGAGAAGACAGAGATCGAGCCTCCTCGTCTTGGACCATGTTTCTTCTGGCTGTGTGGACCCCTAAAAATGCCCGGGATTGTAGTTGGTGTGTTATAGGTTATCTAGGATAACCATGGTCCTGGATGTCTAAACGCATTCGCGTCTGACTGGGATCATCCATAGTCCCACGGGTTGACCTCCACCATTCCCCTTTCGGCCACCCTTCCTGGAACTCTCCACCGGGTTCATCTGTCTTGCGGAAACCCAGCTTCTTCTTATACATATACCGACCTGGGCCGTCTCTGTGTGTGAAGAGCTCAATGGCCCTGATCCCTTCTGATTTGCAGTGCTCTATGAGGGATCTGACGAGGAGGGTTCCGATCCCGCGTCGTCGAAATTTTTCTCTCACGTACATGCGTCGAAGCTCGACGAATCCACCGATGTCCTGAGCCCCTATGTGTCCGACAGGCGTTTCTGCCGACCAAGCGATCCAGAAACCACCATCACCACTCACGTATACCTCGTCGATATGGTCGAGATCAGACTCATATTGATTATCATCCTGATCTTCTTCTTCCGAATCGATGTCTTCTACCGACTCGATAACTATACCCTGTTCAGCCAGGTGATGGACCTGGAGTTCATCGACGACGTCCTGATCCGTCAAACGATAGTATTTTACCCTAACATTATCCACAGCACCAGTCTCATCCGACACCATACCTCAACCTCAGCTATACTTATCTTGGAATCAACCTGCGTCTATGTAAGCCTCAGGATAGGGTGTCTTTCAGGAACATCCTCAGATCCTCGCATAGTTGACATTTATCGAAGTAATCCTCCTCTCTGAATTCGAAGTCCCTAGGGACATATTAAATCCTCCCTGCTCCCCCCCTTCAATATCCGACATTCCTCGACAAATATCCGGTCGACAGAGGTCACACACCCGTCATCCTCAAAGCTCACTACGAGAACATTTTCGACATCCCAGAAGAAGCACTAGTGGGTATGGCTGTCATGATCAAGAAGGTCTCAATCCAGCTCAAGAAGAACCTGAAGGCAGATGGGGTGAACATTCTCTTATGCTCCGGCAAAGCAGCCCAACAATCCGTCTTCCACCTCCACTTCCACATAGTTCCCAGAAGAGAAAACGATGGACTCGACACCCAGATCAGCCTCTCTGGCACTTCTCTGAACCCGGAGAACGACTACGAAGAACGGGATTTCGAGGGAGTACTCCAACAAATGAAAGGCGAGGTTCCGAGTTGTCCTTGATGCAAGATACTCATAAAACCTCGATATCCATATTCCTGAGCCCACCCTTGCCATTATCCTACTGTCACTCAAACGCCGAAGGAACTAGCCATCCACCCAGGCATCAGCCACCCTGTCGATCCTGTCATGGGCTTCCCTTTTTTCCTTCTCCTCTGGCGATGAAAAAGTTTGCGAGAGTAATCATATTTCCCATATACTGCTAACCGGAAACTTTATCTTCCCACTCCACTCCCACAGGCGGGAGATAGAATGGGAACGGGCTCACTGACGATTCCGGCACGCTTCTACAGGCTCTACCTGGTCGACAGACCCTACGGGTGCATCGAGAGCGATTTCCACTACGTCACACGCAAATTGTCGATTCCGCTGGAGAGTACTGCCCTGGTCCTAGTGGACCTCTGGAGCAAGCACTACTGCGATAGCTGGAGTCGGCGGGCGACGGACATCGTCGAGGCCCGCATCGTTCCTGTCGTTGAGGCGGCCCGCGACTCTGGCATGCCCGTCATACACGCACCGAGCCAAAGGCTTGCCGAGAGGTATCCCCAGTCCGAGAGGGAGTTTGTTCCAGAAGACGAGGAGCGTTTCCCCTCGTACGCTTCCCCCGACGGCGAGTGGCCACCACCGCAGTTCGTGAAGAGGGAGGGCGAATATCAGGCTTACAGGAGGGATTACTCTCCCCCCATGGAATCCTGGGAGAAGGAATACGCGGACCAGGGTATCGCCCCGCAGGTGGGCCCGCTTCCAGAGGAATACGTGGTTCGCTCTGGTCCGCACATGCACCGGGTCCTTAAGAAGCTAGGAGTACTCCACCTTTTCTTCGCCGGTTTCGCCACCAACATGTGCCTCCAGCACAGGGACTACGGCATAAGGGCCTTCTCGGAGAGGGGGTACAATACCATCCTCATCCGCGACTGCACGACCGCAGTTGAAACACACGAAACCGTCGAATCGCTTCTCGGCACGAGGGTCTCCGTCCAGGAGATCGAGATGAAGTACTCGTTCTCGGTTTCATCGACCGACTTCATATCCGCCTGCCGAACCTAGGTGCCCTCGTAGCACCATTCGAAGAACTCGCCCATCGGCCCCTCGAACCTCGCGCGCTTCAACTTGGAGTAGGTCCGCTGGTCCCCGATGGAGTAGTAAAGGTAGGTGTTACCCCTGAACTCGACCAACTCCGGGTCCGATGTGTTGATGTCCTCCCCCTCCCCGGGACTGACTATAGGGTTGCGGGGGGAGGGCTCCCAGTCCATCAGGTTCTCGGAGCGGACCATGTAAATCTCGAACCACCAGCGGGGTTTGATATGCTCCGTGTACAGCATGTAGTAGTATCCATCGTGGAACCTGAGGCAGGGGCAGGCGGCGTACCGGTCAGGGGCGAAGACCGCTCCCTCGACCCTCTCCCAGTTAACGAGGTCCTCGGACCGGGCGAACTTCTCGCTGAAGGGCTTGTATGCGGGGTCGTTGGTCTCGTAGGCCATGACGAAATGGTCATCGACGGCGCAGGCCGAGGTGTTGAAAATGTGCTCCGGGGGCTCCTGACATAGGATGACCTGGGCTGACCAGTTCCTCATGTCGGGGGACCTGAAGAGGGTGACGTCGTTCCAGGTGTCGTTCTCCCACCGGGAGGCGAAGACGTTGAAGTTGCCCCGCGCGACCAGCAGGCATGCGAGGCTGTGGCCCTCGCCGAACCTCGAAATCAACTCGCGCCCCGTAGCGTCCCTTATGGTCAGGAAGTGGTCCCTGACCAGCCTCCCCTCGGAGGGGCGGTGGCATGCCATCAGGTGGAGTCGACCCTCCCAGACGAAGGGAGTTGCCTCGCAGACGTCGAGGATGTAATTATTCTCCTTGACCAGTTCCCACTCCATTAAACCACCTGATAGGCCCCGGGGTCGCTGATGAAACTCTGGACCTTATCGAGGGTTGGAAAGGACCTGTCCTTTCGCTGGATGTGGACCTCGGCTGAGGATACTGCGAAATTGACGACCCGCTGGAGGTCCCATCCCTGGACAAGACCGTATACGAAGGAGGCGTTGAAGACGTCCCCGGTGCCCGTGGGGTTGATGACCTCCACGTCGTGGGGCTCTGCCCGCGTCACCCCGTTCCCGGTAACTACCGCGGAGCCCGCCTTGCCCAGGTGAAGGGCTACCATCCCGGGCCCGGACTCCAGGAGCTTCTTCGCCCCATCTATCGGGTCTGCCTTGCCGGTCAGCTTTTCCACCTCGTCACGGTTGGCGAAGAAGACGTCGGTGTGCCTGAGGCAGGTGAATACGCTTTCAACCCTGTCCCTCGACCATCCCTTGAAGTCCCAGCCGATATCCAGGGATGTCTGGGCGCCGTGTTCACTGGCGTGCTGAAGCACCCTGGCGGTGGGCTCTCCCACCATGTGGTCGGACCACCAGTAACCGGAACGGTGGACGTGGTCCACCCCGTCCAGGAGCCCGAGTTCAAGGTCCCCCAGACTGAGCTCCCCGTTTGAACCCAGGGTGGCCAGGTAGGAACGCTTTCCGTCCTCGAAGGCAAATGCCAGGGTGATTCCACAGGTCATCCCGGGCCTGCGTCCGACTCGAACCTCCACCCCGTGGCGTCCCATCTCATCTACGAGCCAGTCGCTCATCGCATCGTCGCCAAGGAGCCCCAGGAAACGCGTAGGCAGGCCGAGGGTTGCTGTTGCGGCGGCGAAGTTTGCCGCACAGCCACCGACCATCAGCACGTAGTAATCTATTATGGTTGAGGCCTCCTTCCGGGGGAAGTCCGACAGGGGCTGGCTTATGAGGTCGATGTTAAGGTCGCCGACGGCAGCGACCTTCATGTCGTGACACATGTAAAGGCCTTGCACATGCCGCTTAAAAAACTCAGCCCCCCGATACGGGCCTGAGCAGGGCCTGCTGAAAACATATTATAGACGTATTTCGAGGCGGCTGCAAGGGTAGTGTAAGACAATGCCTCTGGGCGTAAGCTCATGGAGCTTCCACAAGGATATTGGCGCGGGAAGGCTCACGCTGCTGGATTTTCCCTACAAGGCCAAGGCCATGGGATTCGAGGCCATCGAGGTCCTGGTCAGCCACCTTAATGGCAATGCGGAGGTTCTACGGGAGCGTTGCGAGGATGCTGGACTCGTTTGGAGCTGTGTCTCGGCCGAGAACAACTTCGCCATCCTCGACGAGGATATCAGAGGGGAACAGGTTGGGGACGTAAAGAGGGCGGTGGATGTCGCCAACCAGGTCGGTGCAGGGGTCGTCAGGGCTTTCTTCGGCCATTTCTCGGGAGAACCACCGGTAGGGCTGAAATACCTCACCCTGGAGGCCCTAAAGGAAACTGCCGAGTACGCGGAACAGAGGGGGGTGGTGGTCGCCATGGAGAACCACGGTAACTACATAAACACCGCTGACGAGATAATCGAGATGCTTGAGACCGTGGGCAACGATCACCTGAGGGCCTGCCCTGATACGGGCAACTTCAGGGGAGATGTCTACTCCGAGATCGAGAAGGTCGCACCATTCGCAGCCCACGTGCACCTCAAGACCTTCGATTTCGACGAAGATGGCGATGAGACCACACTTGATTACCAGAAGATCTTCAGAATTTTCAAGAACTGCGGCTTCGACGGGACCTACTCCCTTGAGTTCGAGGGAGAGGGTGACGAGACGGAGAACGTCGAGAGGAGCATGGACCTCTTCCGGCGCTACGTGGGACACCGATAACTAACAGTCACTGGGTCGAAGAACGGTTTTTATTTAACCCCGGCCAGTATAGGGCCAAAGGGTACCGGGGAATAATTTGTTCGGCATAGTCGGCCTGGTGGACAGAATTGACAGGAGGGAGGGTTCCCAGGGACCCTACGCCCGGCTGAACCTCTCCATGGAGGGGGGAGAGGACAGGAGGGTGTTCTTCGCCCCGACCGACGAGCCCGAGGAGGGTTCGATCCCCTGCCTGATGGAGTTCATAGAGAGGGGGGTCGTCAGGGAGGGCACTAGGCTGCTTTTCCACCACCTGCCGGACAACAACGAGTGGTTCAGGTGGAAGGGATACAAGGACAGGTACGGCCTCTGGAAGAGGGGCCCCGCCGTCAGCGTGAACGTCGACAGGCTCGTACCGGTCTACGAGGCGGTGCCCTACTGCCGGTTGAGGGGTTTCATCACCGGCCGCCTGGGCCTTGAACAGGTCACCTCAGAGGGCAGCATGATGGGCATAGTCAGGCACAGGATACTGCAGAGGCACTGGAGGCTGCTCTGGGGCGAACTATCGGCAGGCCAGGATGGAACCCGGGCGCTTCAGAGGGCAAGGGAGGGCACACAGGATTTCATACACGTGCTCTCCAAGGAGCTGAAAATCCCGGACCTGGAGGCCGAGGCGGCCACGACCATTGCGACCTGCGAGGAGATATCCAACGAGATAATGGACTGGACCGGCCGGGATGGCTACTTCTGCTCCGAGTACAGCCTGATGAGCCCGAGATTCGGACTGATCGGAAGGGCCGATTTCGTCGGGGTCAGGAAGGCCCGCAGGAGCGAGGGGAGAATAATAGAGTACAAGATCACCGATAACGCAGTCAACTTCGAGCACAGGAAATCGTGGGGCTCGGCCCGGGCACTGCTTCAGGCGGGGATATACTCCGAGATGCTCCAGGAGGCGGTCAGGCTGCCCAGGGTCGACTCGGAGATCTGGGTCTTCGACAGGTGGACGGGATCCAGGGCCTTCAGGCACGGCTGCGAGGAGGGAGAGTCAGAGGAACACCTCAGGCGCTCTCTGTGGGCAAGGGACGAGTACCTGTTCACGACGAGCTCACCCAGGCCCGTCCTGGACGAGTACGGGAAGGGACGCTGCAGCTCATGTTCCATGAGGGATGCATGCAGGAGGCTGGTTTCCTACGCACCTGACCCCGAGCTATCGCGGGTCAGGGATGGCCTTGACCTGGAGGCCGAGGCGGGATTCAGGACCCTCCAGCCCATAGAGGACCTTTTCGAGGACGGACTTGTTATCCCCAGGAACGACATCGTGGAATACGACGAGGACCAACTGACTGTGAGGATAGGGAGATCGGAAAACGTCCACGTTTCCGCTGGGTCCTTCGTCAGGTTCTCCCCCATCGAGTCGACCCACGGGTGGGGTTTCGGGGTTATCAGGGAGGTGGACGGGGATATAGTTCAGGTCTCCCTCAGGGATCCCCTGACACCATCGATACTTGCCGAGGGCAGGCTGCGCCTGGACTTCTCGATACCGATAGACTTCTCGAAGAGGGCGAAGATGGCGATAACTGCCATCGAGATGCCCGGGGTTCTGACGGACGACCCCGGGGTCAGGTCCCATCTGGAGGACCTCAGGAAGGCCGTCAAATCCGCCCCGTCCGCCACTGGGGGCTCGTCAGAATGCGAGTTCGATGGCCTCAACAGGTCGCAGATGGAAGCGGCCAGGACGATGATGGGCTCGAAGCTCACCCTTGTGCACGGCCCATTTGGCTCGGGCAAGACCACCGTGATTGCCAGGGCGGCGCTTGAGATGGTAAGGAGGGGGGAGAAGGTGCTCGTGACCAGCTACACTAACAACGCCGTGGACAACGCGCTCTCGATGATAGCCGGGCTCTCGCGGGAGATGGGGATTCCCGCCAAGATCGCCAGGGTGGCGACGAAGTCCCGGGCGGAGGAGACAGAGGGAGTCAACGTCGTGGATTCGCATAACTACGGAAAGGGCGAACTCGGGTTCCTCAGGGAGGCCGACGTGGTGGGCTCGACGCTGATATCGTGCCTTAGCAACGCCTTCAGGGATGCATACTTGGAGAAGGACGGTTACGTGAAGCTCAGGTCACTGCACTTCGATGCCTGTATCGTGGACGAGGCCTCACAGTGCATAATGCCATTCGCCCTCATTCCCTGCCTTCTATCGAAGAGGTGGGTACTGGTGGGCGACCACAAGCAGCTGGAGCCGCTGGTCCTGGACCAGAGGGCCAGGGAGGTCCTGGACAGCTGGTTCGACATGGCTGCCAGGGATCTTGAGGAGACGGGGGGGATCACGATGCTCGACGTCCAGTACCGGTGTCCCCACGAGGTGGGCAGCTACCTTTCAAGGCAGTTCTACGAGTCCAGGCTGGAAAACGACGAGGTCGGGGACGACCATGACCACCCACCGCTATCGATGGATCCCGGGAACCTATCATCGGCCGTAAATGAGAGGATGAAGAGGGCGGGAATCGATGCGAACCTCTCAATTGAGGGGGCCTCCACCATTATGGATCCCGCCAGCCACCTGATCTACCTGGACACCGAGGGCCGGAGCAGGGAGAGGGGGAGGAGGAGCAAGAGCAACACCGGGGAGGCAATCTTAGCCTCTGAGGTCATCGGGGTGATGGGTGAGGCCACGGAGGACCTGCTTTTCCTCTCGCCCTACCAGGCCCAGAACCACCTCGTAAGGGAACTCTGCGACGGGGATATCAGGATGGGAACGGTTGATAGCTACCAGGGACGACAGGCAGACGTGGTGGTACTGAGCCTCGTCAGGAGCAATACGAACGGTATACTGGGCTTCCTCAGGAACGTGCGCAGGCTGAACGTGGCGATGTCCCGGTGCATGAAGAAGCTCATAGTGATATCGGACTCGACGACGATAAGGATGAACCGTGCGGACCTGCAGGCCAGGGACGCCCTGATGAACTACATCCACGAGGCGAAAAAGCTCGGGACCTACGTCTCGCTGGCGCCCTCGAGGGGAATAGGCCGGTCCCGGGCCAAGAGGAGGGGTCTGGCTCCCAAGGGGTCCCTGTCCAGGTGACCGCAAAGATTTTTTACAGGGTGGGTATGCGGGCATCTGAGGTCCCGCGATGGCAAGATACATGTCGTCTCTGGTCGTTGGACCAGAGAGGTTAAAACCCGATCCCATCAGGAGCTTCGTCAGGAGGGCGAACGCGCTGGAGAGGGAGACGGGCAAGAAGATAATCAGACTGAACATAGGACAGCCAGACCTTCCGCCCAGGAGGATACTGGAGGCCTACAGGCAGGGCCTGGTTTCGCCCGAGGTCGTGGAGTCCAGCGGATACCCGCCGGCCGAGGGTCTCCCGGCCCTGAGGGAGGCGATATCCAACATGGAGAGGTACTTCGGGGTCGAGGTGCCAGACTCCAGGGTGTATGTCACCCTCGGGGGCTGCGGTGCACTGAAGTTCGTCTTCAAGGTCCTGGGTGCAAGGGGGGGCAGGGGCAAAAACATCGTCGCCATGGCTCCCGGGTGGGGCGTTATCTCGAACTTCACCTGGGAGTACGAGGTGGAGACCCGGTTTGCCAGGCTCGAGACCCACGACGGGAAGTTCGACTCCGACATGGCCCAGGAGATGCTTGACCCCGATACGGTCGCCCTCTACGTTAACTCGCCCAACAACCCGACCGGAAGCATACTCGCGGGTAAAACCGTCAGGGACATCCTCTCCTTCGCGGAGGACAACGACATTTGGGTGATATCCGACGAGGCCTACCAGCACCTGATACACGCAGGGCTGGATGACCACGTTTCCTTCATGAAGTACCCGGAGTACGCCGACAGGGTCTTCAAGTGCATATCCTTCTCCAAGATCCTCAAGCCGAACATAAGGCTGGGGGGACTGATCCTGCCAAGCGGTCTGGATGATGAGGTGATGGCGAGCTTCTTCACGGCCCTGAGGAACGAGGGGGCGGGCGTATCCGCCGAATCCCAGTCCGGGGCGCTCGGGGTGTTGAGGGAGGATCCAGCCCTGTCCTATATGAGGGAGGTCACCCGGGGCTACGGAGAAAAGGTAAGCGTGGCAAAGAAAATACTCGAGGAGGCTGGCTGCGTCTTCGAGTCCTACAACGACCCCCTGGCAAGCTTCTACCTCTTCCCGAGGACCCCGGTGGAGAGTTCCCTGGATCTGGCCGATATGCTCCTCAAGGAGGGCGTGAGCGTCGTGCCAGGGACAAGCTTCCATTTGGACTCCCATATCAGGATAGCGATTGGTGCGAACATGACGCCGGGTGATGTGGAGGAGGGAACCAGCAGGATCGCCTCCTTCCTCAGGAAAGCTCCCTGACGGCGTCGCGGACATCTTCCAAGGAGGCGTCCGTCTTGACGCCGGTCCCGGTGATGTGGGTGTGGCTGGCCAAGAAGCCTGAATCCCTCAGGCGCGATATTACCTCCGAGGTCCTCGGGGCCGGGATGCCGAGGATCCTGGAGAGGGCGTGGAGGTCGTAGTATGAGAAGAGGTCGAGCTCCTTTGAAACCTCCTCCACTATCCTGAGGGCCTCAGGGCCCACACCGTAACCGGGCCTGTTGGCCCCCCTCATCGATTCCACGAATCCGACGTCCTTTGTAGGTCCCGTCCAGAGGGGGCCGAAGACATTCATGGCCTTCCCGCAGCAGGTGGGAGTCCTGGGCAGGAAACCCCCCGTGGTTTGCCGTGAGGAACATACCGGGCAGTGGTAGGCCCAGCCCAGCTGGGAGGTGGATTCGTCGGCCACGCGCCTCGAGCCCATAACCCTGAGGTACACGCGGTAGTAATGAGCAGTTGCGTGGGAGAAGAGGGGAATAATCCCCCTTTCCATCGTCCCCGCGACCCTGGCAATATATGCAATCAGGATCCTGATGCCGGCCTCGTGCCTGAAGTCAGTCTTCAGGGAACGGGACCAGTACCTCCTCTGGCAGGTTCGGGGGTAGGTCCCGCAGAGGGTAGCCGTGTCCGTGGCCGTGACGCAGAGCATGGATCCATGCCGGAGGGACTTGAGCGATGGCTGCACGAGTTCGGCGGGCGAGCCGAAGGGGTCGAGGTCAAGGAGGTGGAACTCGTGCTTGTGGGAGGATAGGAAGCAACGGGCCTCGGCGTTGGTAACGTGAACCCTGGTCCCGTCCAGGCCATAGCTTGCCGAGTCCTCCGATTCCTCGAGCAGCGATACCTGGTAGTTACGCTCCAGGTTACTCCTGATCAGGCCGAAGGCCGTCTTCCCCACATCGTTTACGAAGAGCTCCCCGATAGAGGGAACCCGCAGGAGCCTGATCCCGCGGATGCCCGTGGCCGCTAGAAGGTCGCAGACCGCGATGTCACCGGGCTGGGTACGGGAGTAGGCCCCGGCGCAGAGCATGGATATGTCTCTGCCCGTCCTCATGGCGGGGTTGTAGAAGGCGGGCATCTTCGAGGTGGGTCTCCCGCCATCGGTCGCGGGAACCTGGAGTTCAATCCCGCCCTCGGTAAGGATATCCAGTTCCGGGGGCATTTACCGCCTCCTGGGGGAAGTTCTATCTTCGCCTTATGAGGTTCAGGATCTCGATGGGTATCGGGACAACTATGGTGTTTGCCTTCTCCGATGCTGCCTCGCTCAGGGATCCCAGGAGCCTCAGCTGAAGGGACCCGGGGCTCTCCTGCAGGGTCTTGGCTGCCTCGGCCAGCTGCTTGGCTGCCTGCATCTCCCCCTGTGCAGCGATGACCCTTCCCCTCCTGTCCCTCTCGGCCTCGGCCTGCTTTGCCATGGCCCTCTTCATGGATTCGGGGACCTCGACGTTCTTGATCTCGACGGCCGAGACCTTGATTCCCCAGGGGTCGGTGGCCTCGTCGATAATGCTCTGAAGCTCCTTGTTCAGCTTCTCCCTCTCGGAGAGCACCTCGTCAAGGTTTGCCTGGCCTATGACCGTCCTCATGGTTGTCTGGGAGTAAAGGGAGGTGGCTGCGACGTAGTTGGTTACCTGGACGATTGATTTCTCCGGGTCCATTATCCTGAAGTAGACGACTGCGTCAACCCTGACCGGGACGTTGTCCCTGGTAATTACCTCCTGTGACGGGACGTCAAGGACCGTGGTCCTGAGGTCAAGCCTTACCAGTGCCTCGAATATCGGTATGATGAAGAACAGTCCCGGTCCCCTGGCACCTACAAGCCTTCCGAGCCGGAACACCACTCCCCTCTCGTACTCCTTGACGATCTTGATGGCGGATGCAAGTATCATGATGAGCAGCAGGATTATGGGAACGAGCCAGGGAACGAGATCCTCGAGGGCCAACTAGGTCACCGGTTTATTTACCCCTCGAAGTGGATATAAATCTTTGGCAGGTGGCGGTAAGTATAGGGAAAGCCTCTTATGGGAGGCGCTATTTCACCGTGGCTGACTCCAGTCATGGACGTCCCTGGAACAGCCGGGAGTGAGGTTTTTGGAGCCTGGAAAGACCGCCATTGAGAATCTGAGGAGGAGCGGAGCTGAAATTATCGAGATGGGGGAGTACCGGAGCTACCTCTTTCTCGACGACGATCACATAGTATCGGGATTGGACGGCGTAGATTACATCTACGGAGTCCCCGAGAAACACGGAGGAAACCCGGTTGTTAAGCCGGATCGCCCCTGGGAAAAGGACTTCGCCTACGTCTCGATACACCACGACGAGGAGGAGGACCTCTTCAAGATGTGGTACTGGATATACAATGACCCGGGGCATCCCGCGACGGGCTACGCGACCTCCATGGACGGGCTTGAATGGGAGAAACCGGTTCTGAACCTGGAGGAGTACGACGGATCCAGGGAGAACAACATATGCTTCGTCAGTAGAGGTCCTCCCGGGAGGAGGGCCCAGACCAATCACGTGTTCAAGGACTATTCCGACCCCGACCCGGACAGGCTCTACAAGATGGTCCTGGACAAGGTGGACTTCAGGGGCAGGGGCATATCCTTCGCCTTCTCCCCCGACGGGATTCGCTGGAGGCAGATGGGTTACAACGTCCTGCTGGGTGGATTTGACACCCAGAACGTGGTTCTCTGGGATGACAGGGCAGGACTGTTCAGAGCCTATCTGCGGCTCTGGACCTACGGGAAGAGGCACGTCAGGATGGCCACTAGCCGTGACCTGTACCACTGGACGGAACCGGTGTGGATCCACGGACCCGACGAGAGGGACCCGCCCGAAATGGACATATACACTCCCGGCGCCGTGAAGTACCCGGCGGGCAATGACGTCTACGTGATGCTGAACTCCGTCTACGACCACGGAAGTGATCGGATCTGGTGCCAGCTCAGCCTGAGCAGGGACGGGGTAAACTGGAGGAGGCACAGGGAACCCTTCATCCCGATCGGGGAGGAGGGCGCTTGGGACGGTGCCATGATATTTCCAGCGCCGGCGATTCCTGTCAAGGACGACCTCATGTACTTCTACTACAGGGGCGAGGACCGACTCCACGGGGAGAAGAGGGAGTCCTATTGCAGCGGAGTTGGCTGCGCCACCCTGAGGAAGGATGGCTTCGTGGGGCTAAGGGCTGGGGACAAGGAGGGTGCTGTCACTACCCGACCGCTTGCCTTCAGCAGGGGTGGGGGGGAGATGCCCACGCGTGGGAGGCTCTACCTGAACCTGGATGCCGCGAGGGGCCGTGCACTGGTCGAGTTCTGCGACCTGGAGGGCAGGCCCATTGATGGGTTTACCAGAAATGACTGCGACCCGATCGGGATAGACTCAACGGCGGTAAGGGTCTCGTGGAATGGAAACCCTGTAATCGAGGGGCTGCACGGTATACCCGTGGTCCTGCGCTTTTTCCTGAGGAACTCGACGCTGTACTCGATGGGTTTCAGGAGATCCGGAGACGTCTCCGACCCCCTGGAGAGGAAGCTGGCCGCGATGGAGAGGGCATACAAGGAGGCGCCCCTGGGCGACGAGAGGAGGAAAATCCAGGAGGAGATGGCCGATTTCCTGTCAGGGCCGGGATCCGTCTAGTCCTCTTCCTCTCCCCCGGACCTCTCGACGAGCACCGTCAGACCCTTCCTCCCGACGACCCTGACCTCGGTCTTTCCGGGTATCGTCTCGCCACTGGCGGAGGACGCTGACCACAGCTCCCCGCGGAGCCTCACCTGGCCCTTTGGATCGAGCTCTCTCACGGTCATGCCCTTCATCCCCATGAGCTCATCGCCTCCAGTCCTGGATGGCCTGTTCCTGCCCTTCAAGACGTACTGCATGCCTATTAAGAAGAAGACGACGAAACCGCTGACCAGGGTCAGGGAGGTCAGGGTAAAGGTCGTGTACCACTGCCTGGGCAGGTAGAACGTCGGGATAATATCCCCACCGATCCTGGGTGGGACGAAGAGTATGCCGAATATGAAGCATATGACGGCAGCAACGGTGAAGAGCCCGAAGGTCGGGGTTGCGGCCTCGGCGAGGAGGAATATCATGCCCATTGCGAGGAGGAGGATGCCAACGATGTTCGCACCGACGATGCCCAGGCCGAAGAGGGCCAGTATTATGCATATCGCCCCCAGGGTCTCGGGGAGGTAGGTACCGGGCGACATCAGGCCGAATATCAGGCCGTACATCCCAACGAGGAGGAGGATGTAGGAAAGGGTTGGGTCGCTCATGAAGTTGGTGAACCGCTCCGAGATGCTGAGCTCGACGTAGAATATCTCGGCGCCGGAGAGGGTAACGTTCGGCCTGCTGCCGTCGCCCAGGGACCCGTGTATCGGGAAGTCGACTATCCTGGAGAGGAGCTCCTCCTCGCTCTCGGCGATGAAGTCTACCACCCCCTGCTCCAGGGCCTCGTTTGGTGTCAGAACCAGGTTTGCGGTGATGAATTTCACGAGAGGTTCCACGGGCCTGCCGGTCAGGTTGGCCGTTGACTCCATCCTGCCTATTATGTAGGACTTCGTCTTGTTGGGAGCGGGTTGAACGGTCCCACCCGTTGGATCGGATGAGGACTGCACCGGTTCAGCGGCGCCGATTGCGGTTCCAGGTGCCATGGCCGCGATGTGGGATGAAACAGTGATGAAGGCCCCCGCAGAGGCGGCATCTGCTCCCTTGGGTGCGACGTAGACGATGACAGGGACCTGGGAATTGTATATCAGCTGCATTATCTCGAACATGGAGTCAACCCGACCGCCGGGAGTATCCAGCATGATAACGGCGGCTGAGGCGTCGTTCTCCTCCGAAATGCTAATGAGCTTGTTTACCTGGTCAACCGTGGACGGTCCGATGAAGTTAGCATTCAGGGGCATTACGTAGACCGAACCCTGGGCAAGGGCAGACTGCGAGAGGTAAATGCAGGTAAAGAGGACTATCGCCGCCTGCATCATGGTGCGATTTTCCATAACTACCGGTATAGGGTACGGAGACGATGGATTAAATGTGTTCTTCCGGTTCACACCACTGCCTGTTTCCGCATCGGTCACGCTCAGAAAAGCCCGTGCCCGGAAGGGGGATTGGGCCCCATGGCAGAGATGCATTCGCTGCTGCCCAGGATTCTGGGGATTATCCCCGGCTCCCCGCGAAGGGCCCTGGCGATGGATACGAGGTCGGCCCCGGCCTGGAGCATGCCCACGAAGGACCTCTCATCCTTGACGGAGTTATTGCCGATGAGCATCAGGTCAGTCGACTTCCTGACCCGCCCCATCAATTCCAGGTCGGCCCGGGGCTCTCCCGGAACCATGAGGTCAAGGTGCATTCCCACTCCACCGGAATCCTCTATCATGCCGGGCAGTTCGGGGGTCATTTTTCGAGCCCTTAGTTTCACAGTGGTCGGTAGGTGGTTCGATGCGATGCTAACCGCCTCGAGCATTCTCCCGGGGTCCCCGAGAAGGCCCTCACCGGAGCCGGCTGAAACGAACTCGGGCTGCCTGCAGTGGGCGTTTAGCTCCACCAGATCGACTGATTCATCCACTGCGTTGCAGAGCTCGCCTATTGCATCAGGCTCGACGAACCTCAGGTTCAGGCATATGATGGCTCCCGTCGGCCGGATCTGCGCGGAGAAATCCCTGATCTGCCGTTCCAGCTTTCCCGGCGGTATCAGGAACTCCCTGCGCCTCTTTGAGGTTGCTAGGGCAGCCCTGTAGGTGGCCTCATCGGCGTTGAACCCCCCAAGCGTCACCATTCCGGCCCCGGCCTTTGCAGCGGACCGGCAGAATGGACCATCCGACCATCCAGCCATGGCAGCCTGGACCAGTCGGTTCTTCACGTAGAGGGTCATTTCCACACCATCAGTAGGGCCAGGATCTCCGGAAGAGAACCCCGATGAAAACCACGAGCGCCACCAGGACGGTTATGACCACGATGGCTATGACCGGCGAGGGGCCAACTGTCAGTATGCCATAGGCACTGACCAGGGTTATTGATCCCTGGGCCTGGACCTCCAGGTCTCCCATGACCCCGCCCCCGACCTGGTCGGTGAAGGACCCGACGCTCTTGTCAAAGCCACGCTCGAGTAAGAAGTCCAGGAGTGACCGACCCTGTTTCAGGTATTTGTCCTCGAGGGTCACCCTGTGGGCATAGAAGTAGGCCTGGACCAGCAACAGGTGGTCCACTGTGAGCTTTCGTGGTGGCTCGTTCACATCCCCGTCCCGGGATATGGCCTCGTAAAACGTCTGGCTGACCTGGTCCCCCATCCTGCTGACCATGTAGAAGAGTATGTCGGTGGCTCTCTGGAGGTAGTCCTTCCGGTTGGTCACATCGTAGGCGGAGAGGTAGGCCAGTGCCGCGGTAACGTGGTCCCGTGAGTACCTCAGGTGGTCACCCATAGCATGGGAGTACCCGTAGTTGTTCTCATCCCAGAATTTCCTCGAGGTGGCCAGAATTCTCTTGCCAGCATCGAGGTAGGTCTGGTTCCCCTCCAGCTTGTAGGCCTGGAAGAGTGTCATTGACGGCTCGAAGTAATCAACCGGCGATTCACCACCGCTCCAGTTGCCGTTCCCGGGGTTGAACCAAGAGCGGACATCTCCCACGTCCCCGGGAATCATGGTGAGGTTGGAGATCACGAAGTCAATCAGGTCGAGGTAGGCCTCCCTGTACTTCTCGTTACCGGTGTTCCTGAACGCGTGCAGGTAGGCCCTTATCACCAGCGACTGCTCGTCTATGTGGAAGGGTCCGGGGTCCCCCGCAACCCGCTGACACCCTCCGCCGGGGGCGTGATAGACCGCCAGGTGATCCATTATCGCCTCGCCCCTATCCAGGCACCTCTTCTCCCCGGTCACGTTGTACATCGAGAAGTGGGCAATGGCGACCATCGACTGCTCATGACATAGCTTGACGAGCTTGCCGTAGGGGTTGGAGTAGAAACCCCCGCCCTCCGGGTCCCAGAACTCCCTGTCGAGGAAGGAAAGAACGGATCGACCATCGTGTGCGTACTCCGACCTCCTCTCCCTCTCGAGGTTGGACTGGGACATGAGAAGCAGGCAAATGACCAGTAGGTGGGACCCCCTCATGCTCAAGCTTCAGGGAGCCCGTTCATTCAATATAGGTCTTTCCATCCAATTTGCTGGATTATGATAGCCCAACCGGAAGAGATATATCGAACCCCAATTCTCCCCGGAGCATGGAGGTAAATAACCTGAGAACCGGCCTTGGATCCATCTTCCTGCTATCCGATGAGAAGACGAGGTCGATTTCTGCGGAGAACCCGGATGGAGAGCCCGGGAAGGGCGCGTTGGCCAGGCCTGAGGGTGGGCCGGCATCGGACCTGGGCACCGGGTGGAAGGTGAGGCCGTGCATATCGCTGGCCAGTGGATCGGTCACCACCCTGGCCGACATAAAGGGTCCCGGGAGAATTCAGCATATCTGGATAACCGTTGATCCCAAGGCGTACCGCGACTGCATAATCAGGTTCTACTGGGACGGGGAGACCACCCCATCGGTCGAGGTTCCGCTGGGGGACTTCTTCTCCCTTGGCCACGCCCTTCGGTACAAGATCAACAGCCTTCCGGTGGCGGTCAACCCCTCGGGGGGCATGAACTGCTACTGGCCAATGCCCTTTTCGAAGGGGGCCCGGATCACGGTCGAGAACCGGAGGTGGGAGGACATCGGGGGCTTCTTCTACCAGGTAACCTACGCGCTCGGGCCCGTGCCCGCAGAATCAGCCCATTTCCATGCCCAGTGGAGGAGATCCATGACATCCCGGGAGGTCCCGAGGCACACCATTCTTGATGGCATAGGTGGGAGGGGTCACTACGTTGGTACCTTCCTGGCCTGGACCCAGCTCTCGGACGGCTGGTGGGGCGAGGGGGAGATCAAGTTCTATATGGACGGTGACGAGAATCCGACCATATGCGGAACTGGAACGGAGGACTACTTCGGGGGTGCGTGGGGTTTCGGCGATACCTTCTCAACGCCGTTCCTCGGCTATCCGCTCTGGAGAAAGGAGCCGGGCGAGGTACCAAAGCACGGGCTCTACAGGTGGCACATAATGGATCCCGTCAGGTTTTCCGAGGACCTCAGGGTGACGATACAGGCCATGGGCTGGTGGCCGAACAAGATGTTCCAGCCCCTGACGGACGACATAGCCTCGGTCGGTTACTGGTACCAAGTCGAACCCCACGAACCCTTTCCGGAACTACCCGGCCCTGCCGAGTGCTACCCCCGATAGATGCAGGAGGGAACCATGCGATGGGAAGGACGTTGGTACTGTTCCTGCTTTCATTGACCCTGCTGCTTTGCGCGGAACAGGTTGCCGGGGAGGGATACCGGGATATAACGGCGGAGGAGGCGCACGAGATGCTTGCCGGGAACCCGTCGGTATTCCTACTGGACGTCAGGATGACCGGTGAGTACGAGGTCGACGGACACATACCGGGGGCCTACCTGATACCTCACACCGAGGTAAAATCCAGATCAGGGGAACTACCTGTGGACAGGGACGTACCGGTGATCGTGTACTGCAAGTCGGGTTACAGGTCAGTGCTTGCCAGCCAGGACCTCGTGGACCTTGGTTACACCGATGTGAGAAACATGGTGGGCGGGTTTTCAAGCTGGGCGGGCATGGGATACCCGACGCTCTACGGACCCGAGCCGGGCACCTTCCCGATCCCGGAGCTGCCAATGATGCTGGGGGCAATTTCACTGCTCATTCGCGCGATCCTCCACGGACGTCTCCAGCCAGGGGTGGCCTAGGGATAAGGATGCGTGGTGGCATGTTTATAGATATACACGTGCATGTCAGGAAATATCCGGGTCCACCCCGAAATGGCAAACCGGCCTATTCACCCCTGACCAGCTCCTCAGGAGATACGATCAGTTGGGCGTGGAGAGGGCCGTCATCCTTCCAGGTGTAAACCCCGAGTGTGCATTCGTACCGCAGTCAAATGAGGAGGTCCTCGGTATCGCCGGGGAGCACGGCGGCAGGTTCATCCCCTTCTGCAACGTCGATCCGAGGGCCATGACCAACTCCCCGGACGCCCCCCTGGGGGATCTGCTATCGTATTACAGGGAGAGGGGCTGTCCCGGGGTCGGGGAGGTCTGCGCGAACCTCCCATTCCTCGACCCCCTGGTCCAGAACCTCTTCGAGCACGTCCAGGCCTCCGGCATGGTTTTAACGTTTCACATTGCCCCAAGGATCGGGAGGGCCTACGGGCTATTCGACGAGATTGGCCTGCCCCAGCTGGAGAGGTGCCTTCAGAAATTCCCGGGACTCCGGTTCCTTGGCCATTCACAGCCCTTCTGGTCCGAGATTGGGAAGCTGCACTCCCCGGCCGACCGGAACACCTACCCGAAATACGGGGTAGAGGAGGGTGTGGTGCCAGTGCTCATGAGGCGGTACCCGAATCTCTACGGCGATCTCTCCGCGATGAGCGGGTACAATGCCCTGGCCCGGGACCTCGAATACGCAGCGGGGTTCCTCGAGGAATTCCAGGACAGGCTCCTGTTCGGGACCGATATTTGTGCCCCTGAAACGGGGACGCCCCTGGCCGGCCTGCTCGTGGACCTCAGGGAATCCGGGGCGATAGGCGATAGCGTTTTTGAGAAGGTAACCAGGGAAAATGCCATCGATCTCCTGGGGATAGAAGGGGTCTAGGCACGACCATTCAATACGACGGCGGCGCACAGCGAGAGCATCGCCAGTAGGGCCAACTCGTTGACTATGACTATCCTCGCCTGCCTTGCCTCCTCGGCGTTCCCGGCAATGTCCCTGGACCAGTAGGTATAGGTGTGGTCACCATCAAGGGCGAGTACTCCTCCCGTGTAAACCACCGGGGTCGAGGAGTCGATCGATAGGTAGGTGACATCGATCCCGGATCCCGGGTCCGGGTCCGTGGCTGCAAGCTGGATCACAACGGGTGAATCGTATGGCTCCGGGCCGGGGGAGGGCGATATGGTTGTCTGGGGGGGAACGGTGTCCAGGTTTATCGTGGCAGTCCTGGGAACCTCGGCGTTCCCGGCCCTGTCCTCTGACCAGAAGGTGTAGATGTGGCTGCCCTCGGCTGGGGCGATCCTCAGTACATTGTTCTGGGTGTACTCATTGACGGGTCCATTGTCCATCTGGTAGTATATTGCCCTGATGCCCGAGCCATCGGGTGGTGGGTCTGCGGCATTGAACCTGATATCATCCAGATCTGTGTGCCAGAGAGATGAATTGGACCTCGGCCTTATTATCGTGTAGGGCGGCTGGTTTGGGGTCTCGGTCGGGGGCGGGGGCCTGAGGCGATACATGTCAATGTACTTCCATTCCCAGACCCTGTAGCCGGTGTTGCACAGGGCCGATGCCCTTATCCTGTAGAAGCCCTCGGGGTACGAATCGTTGGTAACCAGCTGGGCGCTGGCCCAGTGCTGCTCCGAGGGGTTTGAACTCCCCATTGTGGCGGTGACGGTGTCCGTCTTGATCTGGTCCGGCGGGGGGCTGGGCCAGTCCCAGTATATCGTGACGGTCTTGTCCGAAAAGGGCTCATTGGCATGCTGGCGGTTCCTCAGGAGCACCGGGTCCATCTCGATGTTGATCCACAGGGTGCTGTTCACCTCGAAGGCGCTGCGGGCGAGGACCGACCCCCTCTCGAGGGATGTGTAGGATTCCATGGGGTCGTCCACGTAGAAACTGGTCTCGGTCGTGAGCGCGGGGTACCCCTGCGGGGGCACGGTCCTGAGCCTGTAGATGCCCGTGAACTCCTGGGACCCGTTGCCCGTGGTGTCTATCAGCCCTGCCGGGATCATCCCGGTCCAGGTGTAGGTATAGCTGCTCCCAGGCACAACGGGGTATCCCGATATGTCCCAGCTCAGGTTGGCCACCACCCCCCTGAACGTTTCCCTGAAGAGCTGTAGGGTCAGGTTACTGGCCCTGCGGTAGGGGTTTGCGGGAACCCCCGTGTTTATGACCGCGGAGAAGGAGACCTTGAAGCTGCTGGGGTCGAACCACTGGCCCAGTATGGGTGCGACGCTGAGGTTCACCTCGACCCACTGCCCGGAGAGGACCTGGAAGCTTTCCGATCCCAGGAAGGCGCCAATCCTCAAGCGGACCATGTAGCTGTGTGAGCCGTTGGCCGGGAAGGCGGTACCATTCACATCGATGACGTCCTCCGAGAACCAGCCCACACCCGGAAGGTACTGGACGGGGGAGGACCTGTTTTTGATCGATTGACCGTAGGGGGAGATCCACTCGAAGAGTGCCTGGGGTGCTCCCGTGTCGTTGCCAGGGGGTTCAAGTGAGATGGTGGCGTGCAGCTGGGTTGCGGGAGATATTCCGTCTATGAAGAATGGCCCCTCCCTCCCAAGCTGGTCGGTGACGTTGACTACGGGCTCGGCCGTCGGCACGCTGAAGAACATCCAGGGAACGCTCGGGTTGCCATCGGGGTGGGCCCAGCTTGATCCGGATCCGGGCCCGGTTTCGTTAATCCTGAGCTGGTAGATCCCGGGCACCGCCCCGGGGTCGAAGGTGGTGACGAAGAGGTGGTAGATGTATTCCCCCGAGCTGGCCTGGGTCTGTGATGGGAGGGTCTGGGTCCAGTTGGCCTGGGACCCGGGGAAGAGGTGGCCTGTCGAGTTGAATCCGCTCGACGAGCTGGAGTTGTGGTATATTATGAAGGTGATGTTGAAGCTCCCGCCGCCGGTGGTCCGGGCGACGTAGGCGAGGTCGCAGGAGGAGTGCCTGTAGGTTAGGTCAAGCATGTTCGGGCCGGTGTCGTTGTGCTGCCACCAGTGCTCCGTGCCGGTCCCGCTCTCCTTGATCCATGCGTACTCCTCCAGCTGGTAATTCTGCGGCGGTGGAACCAGGGATATGGAGGTCGTGGCCATCGCCAGGGCGCTTCCCAGCACGATTAGGATAATCGATCTGCTGAATTTCCTCCGAGTCACCATCTTCAGCCCGGGCACTCCCTGATATAATTGGGTCTTCAGGGTTAAATTCGTATCTACGATCGATCCCCGATTCATGGGGTAATCATAAGTAATTGGTGAGTATCGACCCCTTCAGCTGAAAAGCGACCTGGGAAGTCTTGTTGCGTCCGACGTCTCCCTCTGCCACTCCCCTATCCTGCCTGCAAGCTCGTCCATGAGGGGCCTAAGGTCATCCCTGCCCGCGAGGTTGCTCTTCTCGAAGGGGTCCTCGTTGAGGTTGTAGAGCTCGAGCTCCCCAAGGGTGCTAAGGTTGAACTTCCAGCCGTCAGGTGTTACAACGGTTCTGATGGAGTCAGATATCGCCGCCCTCGCCCTGTCCTCGGGTATGTCCTGGGGCAGTCCCACGCTCTCCTGGCCGGCGACGAGCTTGGACCAGGCCAGCCCCGTGTCGCGGCCGTTCCACTCGATGAACACGTCCCCGGTATCGAAGTCCTCCCCCTCCATCAGTGGCATCAGGCTCTTTCCCTGGAGGTGAGGTGGCTGCGTCTCCCCCATGGCGTCCAGGAGGGTGGGCAGGAGGTCGATCTGGCTCACCGGGCTCTTCACCCTCATGCCCTCCGACCTCCCCGGAAGCTTGACGATCATCGGAACCCTTACTGCCTCCTCGAACATAACGCACTTGGCAAGGAGCCGGTGGCTCCCCATCATATCCCCGTGGTCAGAGGTGAAGACGATTATGGTGTCATCGTAGACGCCGTACTTCCTGAGTGAGCCGAGAATTGTGCCCACGTGCGTGTCCACGAGGCTGCACAGGCCCCAGTAGTTTGAGATCAGCTTTCTCCAGTCGGACTCGGTCCTGAGCTGAAATCCCCCGTGGCCCCTCTCGTGGTAGGACTTCGCGAAAAGCCGGGTCTTGAGAGGCTGGTCATCGGTGGGAGGGCTGTCGAAGTTGTTCGGAAGGGAGATGGAATCAGGGTCGTACTGACCGTCTCTGGGGCCAAAGAAGGGCATATGGGGCTCCAGGAAGTTAACGAAGAGGACGAATGGCTCCTGGTGGTGGTCTCTGATGAAGCGCGTTGCCTCTCTGGCCAGGTAGGCGGGCTTCCCTAGCTCCTCGGGAAGACGGGCCGCCTGACCCCTCCCGTAGTACCCCTCGTTCTCGGGCTCGATCCCGGCCTCGTTCAGGAAGGAGTGGTAAGTCGAACAGGCGTCCTCATCCCTGCCCGGCCTGTAGTACTTCCTGTAACCATCCTCGATGCTGATCCAGTCATCGAACCCGTGCTGCTGGAATATCTCGTCCCCCAGGTGCCACTTGCCATGGTAGCCCGTGGCGTGTCCACCGCCCTGTAGCATCTCGGGGAAGCAGGGAGTTTCCAGCGGGAGCGGGATGTTGTTCGCCGTGCACCCGTTGGTGTGGGGGTAGAGGCCCGTCAGGAGCGAGGACCTGGAGGGAGTGCAGACGGGCTGGGTCACGTAGGTGTTCTCGAAGACCGTGCCCTCTGATGCCAGCGCGTCGAGGTTCGGCATCTGTATCTTCGGGTTCCCGTATGCGCCGAGGGTGTCGGCCCTCTGCTCGTCTGTGAATAGGAACAACAGGTTCGGCATTTAAGCTCCCCCCCTCCCTGCACCAGCAAAGTCTTATATGTTTGGACTCAACCGGGGTCGGGGTCTGAAGATGGATGAGAAATGGGAGAACTACGTAACGGTTCTGAGGCCTGACAGGGACGAGCCCGACTGGTGGGCCGGGGCACCCTCGATCGCGAGGGAACCCGGTGGCAGGACCTACCTGGCTGCCAGGATGAGGGAGGCGATATCACCCAGGGGTAAGCGCGGCTACGAGGTGAGGCTACTGGAGAGCGAGGACGGGATCTCCTTCGAGACCGTGGGACACGTGAAGAGGGAGGACGTCCCGATCCGGGGTTTCGAGAGGCCTTCCCTGCTGTTCGACCCGTCAACGGGGATGTTCAGGCTCTATCTCTGCGGCCCCTGGCCCCACGGGGAGGAGGGCAACTGGTGCATCCTACGCCTGGATGACTCGAGGGACCCCGGGAGCTTCGACCCCTCGACCGCGAGGCCGGTTCTCTGTCCAGAACCCAGGATCGGCGAGAAGGACTACGGCGTCAGGGGGTACAAGGACCCCTTCATATGGGTGCAGGACGGCCTGTACAGGATGCTGGTAATCGGTTACCACCCCGAGAGGACCTACCAGTTCGTATCGAAGGATGGGGATGAATGGAGGCCCGTCGGGAATGGCCCATGGTTCGACCTCGGTGGCTGGCACACATTCTACACCAGGCCCGCCTGCATCGTGCCCATGGGCCCGGGCTGGCTTTTCGTCTACGAGGGATCCAACCCAACGTGGTTCGATCCCCCCTACAACATCGCCACCGGCCTCGGCTGGACGATGGACCTGGAGAGGTGCATCGACCTGACGCCGGACAGCCCCTTCCTCAGGAGCACGACGCCGGGGAACTACCACACCTGGAGGTACTCCCACTGGGTGCTGCGGCAGGGCGAGATATGGGCCTACGCAGAGGTAACCTGCCCCAACGACACGAACGAGATACGCCTGTTCCGCCTGCCGATGGGCATCTGAGGGAGAAGCCACCGGAGTTTGTCTTGAGATACATATTTACGAGGACCCAAAGAGCCAGATTGTAGGTGATGCTTGGATATGCCAGGGCATGAGAGGACGATAGTCACTGCCGCGCTACCGTATGCCAACGGTGATATCCACGTCGGGCACGTCTGCAGCACATACATCCCCGCCGACATATTCACCAGGTACCTCAGGATATCCGGGGAGGAGGTGGTCTACGTCTGCGGCGCCGACGAGCACGGCACGCCCATCGAGATGTCGGCCAGGGAGAAGGGTGTCAGCCCCCTGGAGCACGCCGAGTTCTACTGGATGCGGCAGCTCAGGGACCTCCAGAGCATGGGCGTGGAGTTCGATAACTACCACAGGACGAACAGCGAGGAGAACCGGTTACTGACGGAACATTTCCTCACCAAGATGCGGGAGAACGGCTACGTGGACACCCGGGAGGTGGAGTCATATTACTGCGAGGTTGACGGGAAGTACCTGCCCGACCGTTTCGTCCTGGGGAGGTGCCCCTACTGTGACGCCGAGGACCAGTACAGCGACGTCTGCGAGGCCTGCCAGAGGGCCCTTGAGCCCGGTGAGATCCTGGAGCCGAAGTGCGCCATCTGCGGCACTGCCCCTGTCTCCCGGAGCACTAGGCATTTCTTCTTCAAGCTCTCTAAGCTATCGGATAGGCTAGAGGCATGGCTTACGGAACAGCCCCCCGAGGACTTCCCGCAGGAGGTCGTTAATCACGTCCTGGGCTGGATCCACGGCGGATTGAAGGACTGGGACATCACCAGGGAGGACTACTGGGGATTCAGGCTGCCCTACCCCGACGCCGGCGATGACCAGCACGTCTACGTATGGGTCGACGCACCCATCGAGTACTTCGCGTCATTCATTAAGTGGGCGAGGGAGAACGACGGGGAGAGGGAGTCATGGCTGGGGGACGAGGGAACCCGCCTGGTCCACTTCATAGGGAAGGACATAATCCAGCACCACCTGATCTTCTGGCCGGCCATGCTAATGGCCGTGGGGGAGTACATCATGCCGAGGAAGTACGTGGTAAACGGCTACATCTCACTGGAGGGGAGGAAGATGAGCAAGAGCCGTGGCTGGTACATCCCGGTCCAGAGGGCCACCTCCAGGTATCCCAGCGATTACCTGAGGTTCTACCTGTCCTACAAGGCCGCGAACAGCCCGACTGACTCAAACTACAGCTGGTCCGAGTTCCAGGAGAGGGTCAACAGGGAGCTCGCCGACAACATGGGTAACTTCATACACCGGGTCCTTATCTTCACCGACAGGAACTTCGACGGGAAGGTGCCCGGCCCCGGGGATATGGGAGATATCGACAGGGAGTTCAGGTCGCAGATCGATGAAATGGGACGTTCAATAAGGCGTGAGTACGAGGCCTGCAACAACTCCAAGGTGGTCCAGGGCCTGGTGGCATCCTTCATGCAGGCGAACAGGTACTTCAACGACAAGAAGCCCTGGGTTTCGGTGAAGTCTGACAGGGCGGACGCCGGGACGACGATGTACCTCTGCCTGAACTTCGTGAAGGCAGCGGCCTGCCTGATGTACCCCTTGGTTCCGAACATCTCGGAGAGGATCTGGTCGCAGCTGGGGGAGGAGGGATCTCTGGCTGAATCAAGGGCACTCTCACCGGAATCTGACCTGTCGGTCCAAACGGGCAAAAGCCTGGGCAAGCCGGAGGTCCTGGTCGAGAAGATCGAGGATGCCAGAATAGAAGAGGAGATGGAGTGGCTCGATGGAGAGCTGGGAAAGGAGGAAGTGACAATGGGCGAGGAACTGGTTTCAATTGAGGATTTCAGGAAGATGGAGATCAGGGTCGCGGAGGTCCTGGAGGCGGAGAGCGTAGAGGGCTCAAGGAACCTGATCAAGCTGAAGGTCAACGTCGGGGACGAGAGGACTCTGGTGGCGGGCCTGGCAGAGCACTACGCCCCGGAGGAGCTGGTCGGCAGGCAGATCGCGATAATGGCGAACCTGAAGCCCGCCAAGCTTTTCGGAATCGAGTCGAAGGGAATGCTCCTAGCCGCCGTGGATGGCGAGGAGGTCTCCATCCTCGTCGTCGACAAAGAGGTCACCCCGGGGACTCGGGTTGAGTGAATTCATCAGGCTGGATATGCACGTGCACACCCTATATTCCCACGATGGAGTGGAAACGCCCGAGAGGCTGGTCGAGAGGGCGAGGGAGATAGGTCTGGACGGCCTGGCAATTACCGATCACAACACACAGGACGGGATTGGTGAGGCGATGGATGCCGGAAGGTACCAGGGGCTCCTCATAATCCCTGGCGTCGAGGTCTCCTGCAGGGAGGGCCACGTCCTGCTCTACGGGTCCGGTGACTTCGAGGTCAGGGCCGGGATGGGGGTGGTTGAGGTCCTGGAAGTCCTCAGGGAGTCCTACCCGGGGTGCATCGGTGCCCCCGCACACCCCTTTGATCTCCACAGATCCGGAATGGGCTGGGCCTGCCTCCAGCACCCATTCGATGCCGTCGAGACGGTGAACGGCCACTCGCCGCTGCCCAGGGAGGTACTCCTGCCGCTGGCAACGAGGCTGGGAGCCGGGGAGGTCGGGGGCTCCGATGCCCACTTTCTCCGTGGGCTGGGGAGCGGCACGACGGTTGTAAGGTCGGGGTCCGACATGCTGGGCGAGATAAGTAGGTCCGGGAGGGCAGAAGGGGGTTTTGACATTAAGAGCCTGCTTCTTCCCAGGTTGAAGGGACGGAGGGAGACCGGATGAGTGATCAATCATTCCTGGAAAAAACAACGGCAGCGCGTGAGAAACTCGGATCAGTATCGATTATCGGGGTCGAGTCCGTCAGGATAGAGGATGTCAATGCTACGCTGGCGAAGATTTCGGGGATCGGGAGCTTCCAGCTGATGGATGCCTCGCTGATTCTAAACGAGGAACACGTGAGATTCGCCTGCTTCGAGGCGATCAGGTCCTTCGAATCCGGTGAAAACATCACGGGGAGCCTGGAGATGGAGATACTGGTGAGGGCGGCGTGTACCTCGCAGATATCGGAGGCCATTGGACGGCTGGGGGTCAGGATGGGAACGAAGCAGGTCGTTCTCGTCGGCCTTGGTGCCGGGGAGGCGGAAAATGAGATGGCCGTGTCCCTGCTGAGAGGAGAGATCTCCTCAAGTGTGTTTGGGGATAACCCGGGTAAGAGGAGCAGGATAGCGAGGGAGTACAAGCTGTCCGAGCCCCTGGAGAAAAACTTGGTCGAGAAGATCGCCCTGATGCCCACAGGATAGATACGGGGTTATTTCGTCTCGTAAGTAAACGAGAGGGCGAGAGCAAAAATGCTCTCGCGAACCATTTTGTGTTTTTACTGCTATGTACATTTCTCTCAATGCATTGAAAGGACAGTAACCATTAGGTTTCCCCGCGTGCTCGCAGTATGGCCTATGGAACACTTAAAGTACCTGTAAATTCCAAACCACCTTGGCAATTGCATGGCTGGGATTAAGGTCCTGATCATCCTGCTGACAGTGATTTCAGCGGCCTGTGCATCCGCGGGTGAAATCGAGTACGAGTACTTCAGGACAATCTACGATGGACCCTGGAACTGCTCGTTCCTGGCGGAGCTGGGTTTTGACGCGCTGTACAGACCGTTGAAATGGAGGGTTGAGGTGGATGAGATAATCCCGAGATTGAAAAAAGAGAGTCTCGAGGCAGCTGCACACAATCTGACATACATCTGTGGCCTCAAATACCATGCTATGATTCCAACCTTTAACTACTCGCGGGCAGTGAACGCGGATGGATTCGTAGAGAACCGTACCCCCTCGCCCGTCGACGAGGACTACTGGATAAAGCTCGTGGACGAGCCCGGGGTCGCAATAGCCAACCTGTCTCTGTACTACCCGATATCGGCAATCGTCTGGGACATCGAGCTCTACGGGAGGGAGAGGTTCGACTACTGCGATTACACCTTCGATGACGCGGCCCTGCAGAGGTTCGCCGGTGAGAGGAACATAACGATCCCGGGGCTCGCTTACTCGAGGAGAAACGGATGGCTTCTTGAGAATGGTCTGCTCGAGGAGTACCAGGGCTGGCAGGAGGAGACGGTTTACCGGCAGGCCAAGACCACCGAGGAGAAGATCCATGCTATTAACCCGAACCTGTCGCTGGGAACGCTCGGTCCGAGCCATAACTGGTGGTACCCATGTATCCTGAAGGGTTTTATGACGGAGGGTATGACCGTCTCGGCCTGGACGGAGAGGACCTATGATGGTTACGAAGCGAGCGAGGTGAGATGGAACCAGATGGCCTTCGCCGAGCTTGGTGTAAACGGAACTGTGATGCCCGGCCTTTGGCCCCACAAGCTGGATCCCTTCACGCTCCTGATGGACATGGACTACGCGACGAGGTACCAGTTCACGGCAACGTACTTCGATGCTGAGACAAACATCTCCAGAGTTAACCATAACGCCCAGTTCACGGTGGCGCCCAATGGCTTCCAGACGTCATACAACGGGAGCTTCTGGTTATACCCCGGGGGATTCGGGTCCACCGGACACCCCTGGCTGGGTTCTGAGGAGGATTACATCAGGGCATTGGAGCTTTTTGAGGACCACATCTACTTCAACCAGGTAAAACCCGACCCGCTTCCCATTTTCTACATCTACCCGGGAGTGGAGGTAAGGCCATGCAGGGGGCCTGACTCGGTGTCGCTGATATTGAACGCGGAGGAGAGGATGATCTCCGAGGAGTTCCTGCCTCCGAAGATGGGTCTGGCGTTCTCTAATGTCGAATTGTCACCGAACATGGCTGGGTTAACCTATGTGGATAGGAATATGCATACCAAGCATGTGACCGACCCGGTTATTCCCCTGGATGACCTCCCGTGCATGGTCCTCGGCCTGGGCCAGGATGACGTGGAGGCCACCCGGATTTGGGCCAGGATTCACGAGCTGGGAGATTTGTTAGCCACTGCCCAGTCTCTGGGGTTCATCCCGGTTGCGCAGGTCAGGGATGCGTGGGTGCAGTCGGTGGATGATTTTTATAACCAGAGGTACGAGGACGCCAGTGCAGGAGTTACCACAGGTTTGGACCTGGGTTATGAGCTGGTGATTAACGAGACCTGGTCTTTTGTTGAGGCGGGGTTCGCGGATCCCAGGAATAGCCCGGTGCCCATGACCATTCTGCACAGGATCAATCTGGCCAATAATACTCTGGTGAGGGGTGAGGTGATGGAGGGGAGGATGTACCTCCTCAGGGCGATAAAGGACTGGTGCGAGGTGGGTGAAATCCCCCCGTGGTCCCTGTTCCCACTGATTGCCTTTATTGGCAGCATCTCGCTTTTCAGGATATCAAAAACGACAAATTTTGACCGGGTTTGTGTCAGACGGATTTTTTAAGGATTTTCAGGTTCCCCCAGGGACTGCGCGCCCCTGAAGAAATTGTCCAGGCGCTCTCTCATCAGCCGGCAGATTTCCGGGTGCTTTACAGCCACGTCTCTCGTTTCATCCACATCTTCTCTCTTGTGGTAAAGCTCATCGGGTTCGTCGCCCCCGTTTATGACGAATCGCCATTCATCGTCCACGATGTAGTACAATCCCTTTCGCCTGAAACCGGAGATCACGCATTCCCGGCCTTTGTAGTCATGGTCCACGACGGACCTCCAGAAGCTCTTACCATGAACCGTTCTGGGGGGATCCTCGCCCAGAAGTTCGCAGCAGGTTGGCATGAAATCCGGGCTCCAGACGTTCCTGTCGACCTCCCCACTGGGGCCATCTGGATGCCGTATTATCAGCGGGACATTGGAGATGTACTGGCTGAGGGTGTTCTTCACCCTGGTGTCCTTCGTAACGCATCCTCGCTCCCCCAGCATCGTGCCGTGGTCCGAGGTGAAGATGATGACGGTATCACTGTCCAGTCCCAGGCCCCTGATCTTCTTGACGAGTTCCCCCACCCAGTGATCGACGAGTGAGACCTCACCGGCGTAAAGCGCTCTTATGTCCTCCAGCTCCTGGGGTGTGTAGTCCTCAGCCACCACGCTGTGGAACCAGGGGGTGATTATTCTGGGGCCATCGTAATCCGGGTTGCGGTACATGTCGTAGTACTTACCGGGTGGGTCCCAGGGCTCGTGGGGGTCAAACAGCTCGATCCACAGCAGGAATTTCTCCGCGTCATGGTTGTCTTCGAGCCAGCGGGTCGCCTCGCCGATCGTCTTTGCGGGGAAGTACTCCGATTCGTCCTCACCGCGATCGGCGGTATTCCGGAGATACTGCCGCAGTGGAGCGGTGAAATCCTCGCCTCCGCTGTGTTTGCGTTCCAGGGGAATCTCTCTCGTTCTTGCCGGGAGGTACTTCCAGGGATTCTCGCCCCTGTCGGCGCTGATGTAGCGGTCGCTTTCCTGTCCACGGATCCATCGCCATTCGTCGAAGCCCCTGTGGTAGTTGTAGTTCGGCTTGAACATGTGGTAGGTGTCGGACATCAGGGCCGTCCTGTAGCCCTTTTTCTGCAGGTGCTCTGCCAGCGTCACGTCGTTCTGGCTCAGGGGTTCCCACCCGCGGAATGGCAGGGTGAACTTCCCCGTCATGTGGACCAGTCTCTCCGGGCCCGTGGGCAGGCCCTCCGCGTAGGCCTCCCTGAACAGGACTCCCTCGGAGGCTAGCCCATCCAGGTATGGTGTTGCCACTTTTTTCCTTCCAATGCAGCCGAGGTGGTCATTTCTGAAGGTATCTGAACAGATCCAGACAAGGTTCATGACTTTTCTCCCCTCGTGATTATTGCGAATTGCCGTTTATCATACCGGCCTTCCGAGTATCCTGATGGGATGACCGCAACTCTTACATCTGTTGTCCTCATCGAGGTTGATTTCTCCCAGTGTGAACCCCAGCCTCTGTATAACCTCGGATCCACATCCCGGGCAGAGGGTGTTCTCCCACCTGGACCCGGGGAGGTTCCCGGCGTAGACGTAGGAAAGGCCCCGGTCCCTTGCCCTGTGTACGGCCATTTCAAGGGTGGCGGCGGGCGTCGGGCCCACATCGGTAAGCCTGTATGCGGGGTGGAAGCGGGAGAAGTGAAGCGGGGTATCCTCCCCAAGGTCCATGACGAAGTCGATAACGCCATCGATGGTTCCCGGCGAGTCATTTTTTCCCGGGATCAGCAGGTTCGTGATCTCAAGGGAGACACCGGCAGCGTTCCAGATCCTGATCGCCTCCTTCACGGCCTCGATTTTCGGGGCCCCGCAGAGCTCGCTGTAAAAGCTCCGATCGGATGATTTGAGGTCAACGTTGGCGCAGTCCAGGTACCTGGCAATCTCCCGGGCAGGGCCCGGGTTTACGTATCCATTCGTGACGTAGCAGGTGAAGAGGCCCTCGTCCCGGGCCAGCCTGAAGGTATCCATGGAATACTCGGCGGATATGGTGGGCTCGTTGTAGGTGAAGGCTATCCCCATGGAGCCCGTCCTCTTGGCGTTCCGGACGATTGTCTCGGGGGGAGCATCACGGGCCCGGATTTCCTCGGGGTCTGACTGGGAGATGTCGTAGTTCTGGCAGAAGGAGCACTTCAGGTTGCACCCAGCGAGTCCCACCGAGTAGATCCTGGATCCCGGGTAAACGTGAAAGAGGGGTTTCTTCTCGACCGGGTCGACGGCGAGGGAGACGGGCCTGCCGTATGTGAGAGCGTAGAGCCTTCCACCGCGGTTCTCCCTTATTCGGCAAATCCCCCTCCTCCCCTGGTCGATCAGGCAGCGATGCGGGCACAGCTGGCACCTGACCCTCCCATCGTCGAGGGATTTCCAGAAGGATGCTTCCTTCAACTGCCTCGCCCGTTGAAGTGTTGGTACCCGGTACTTTTCAAACTTTCCACTTTCCCGCCGGGGCGCCTGATCCTAACGCCGGAACCTTCGTGTACCTCGCCGATCAGCAGTCCAATTTCGGATTCCCGGATCTCACCCGATGTTTCCGGCGGCGCGGTAAAAAGGAGCTCGAAGTCGTCCCCGCCCCCCAGGGCCAGCCGGGTTGGGTCCAGCTTCATCATGTCGGCTATCCCCCGCATCTCTTGGGAAAATGGCAGGAGGGACTCATCTATTGTTACCCCGACCCCCGAGCTCTGGGCGATGTGGTTCGCGTCCGTGGAGATCCCGTCACTGATGTCGATGCAGGAGGTAACCGCCCCCATCTCCGAGAGGTCCTCGGATTCCTTCAGCCGCATCTCGGGAACGAGGAAGGCCCCGATGGGCCTGGAGGACCCATCGATTTTCTCCTCAAGCAGATCCGGAGAATCGAAGTACTCATCCTCGTGCCCCTGGATGATGGCTAGGCCCAGGGCCGCCGCGCCGGGATTGCCGGTTACGTACACGC
>Ga0180433_10000680_pt1 | contig 58030 bp, 66 predicted proteins | sample SS_ome_8_FD_132980 | JGI IMG/M metagenome (GOLD analysis project Ga0180433, IMG submission 132980) | Hypersaline lake sediment archaeal communities from the Salton Sea, California, USA - SS_1_D_1 metaG | ecosystem: Environmental > Aquatic > Non-marine Saline and Alkaline > Hypersaline >... | reverse complement strand
CCTGTCAGGCGAGAGAGAGATCAGGGAGACGGCAGAACACCTGCGTAAACACAAGCTCGGGCTTACCGATATTCTGCCTTTGTATGTACGCCTGGGGCCGGCCGAACAGGGCAAAATATTTTCTTCTTCCAGCAAGCGTCGCATCATACTGGCAACAAATGTTGCTGAAACCTCAGTGACCGTGCCGGGCATCCGGTATGTTATCGATACCGGCTTCGCGCGTATCAGTCGTTACAGTCATCGCTCCAGGGTCCAGCGTTTGCCGGTAGAGCGTATTTCACAGGCCAGTGCCAAGCAGCGTAAAGGCCGTTGCGGGCGCGTCGCTGCCGGTGTCTGTATTCGCCTGTATGATGAAGATGACTTTAATAACCGAGCCGAGTTTACCGAGCCGGAGATATTAAGAACGAATCTTGCTACCGTTATCCTGCAAATGAAACTGTTGAACTTTGGTGATATTGAAGCCTTCCCGTTTCTGGAAAAACCAGAGAAGAAAATGATTCGTGACGGCTACCGGGTGCTGCATGAAATTGGCGCGGTCGATACATTTGAAAAAGTCACCCACCTTGGCAGGCTGTTAGCCAGATTGCCTGTGGATCCCCGTGTGGGCCGCATGTTGCTGGAAAGCGCACAGGAAGGATGTCTCAGGGAAGTGCTGGTGATTGCTGCTGCACTTTCAGTGCAGGATCCGCGTGACAGGCCGATGGATAAACAGCAGCAGGCTGATGAGTCTCATCAGGAATTCAGGCATGAGTCCTCCGATTTCATGGGTTTTTATAATCTGTGGAAGCACCTTGAGGAAAAGAAAAAACACTTATCCCGCCGCAAGTTTTCCCAGTATTGCCGTTCGCGTTTTCTGTCTGCTACCCGCGTAATGGAGTGGTTTGATATTCACCATCAGATGCAAGGACAGTTGCATGAAATGGGTTACCGGGAAAATGAACAGGAAGCACATTATGATGTTATTCACCAAAGCCTGTTGTCGGGCCTGCTCAGCCATATCGGTAACCGTTCGCAAGGTAAGGACAGGGATTACCTGGGGGCACGCAATACGCACTTTCATGTGTTTCCCGGCTCGGTATTATTCAAGGAACAGCCCAAATGGGTGATGGCAGCCGAACTGGTTGAGACCACCAGGCTGTATGCAAGGACTGTAGCAAGGATCGATCCACGCTGGATTGAATCTCTGTCAGGGCACCTGGTAAAACGCAATTATTCAGAACCTCACTGGCAAAAGAAAAGAGGCCAGGTAGCTGCTTACGAACGGGTAACGCTCTATGGGGTAACCATTGTGAGTGGTCGCAAGGTTAACTATGGACCTGTGAATCCTGTCGAAGCGCGTGAAATCTTTATCCGTTTTGCACTGGTCGAAGGTGATTTTGAAACCCGCGCAAAATTCTGGCGGCACAACCAGGAACTGATCGAATACGTTCATGATCTGGAAGCACGTGCCAGGCGTCGCGATATTCTGGTTGATCCACAAGTGCTTTATGAATATTACGATGCCCGGATTCCAGAAGGCATATACAGTAAACCACAGTTTGAAAAATGGTTAAAAAAGGCCACTGTCAAACAGCCCAAGCTGTTATACCTGAAACAATCTGACCTGGTACGCAAAGAGGCGGACATTGTTGATGCTGACAATTTCCCCGACAGGGTCAAGCTGGGTTCGTTGATGTTGCCACTTGAATATCATTTCGATCCCAAGGAAGAGCAGGATGGCATCAGCCTGGTGGTACCTGTTGCATTGATTAACCAGGTCAATGCCACGCAGGGAGACTGGTTGGTTCCCGGGTTACTGAAAGAGAAACTCATTGCTTTGCTAAAAAGCCTGCCCAAGCAATACCGTCGCATGCTTGTGCCGATACCGGACACTGTCGATAAACTCATGCAGCAACTCGATCCGCAGTCTGATCTGCCCATGATTCAACAGGTCGCTGCACAGATTAAACGCATGAAAGCGATTCACATACCGGAAGACCAGTGGAATGAATCGGTACTGGATCGCCACCTGCATATGAATTACAGGATTGTTGATGCCAACCAGAAAGAACTGGCAAACGGTCGTGATCTTTTTGAGTTACAGAAACAGTTTGCCGGCCAGGCACAACAACAGTTCAGTGAATTGCCGGTTTCTGTTAATGATGTTAGCGGCAAGAAAGGCTGGGAATTTGGCGATATTCCACAAACCCGGAAAATTGAGCAGGCAGGCGTATCCATGACGGGCTTTCCTGCACTGGTGGATGAAGGGGAGACGGTTGGGTTACGTGTGCTTGATTCCAAAGCCACTGCGCAAGCGTCCCATCAAAAGGGTTTGTTGCGTCTAATCAAGTTGGTGCTTCCCAAAGAGGTTCGTTACCTGAAGAAGAACCTGCCAGGACTGGATCGTATGCGTTTGCAATACGCAAAGGTTCCGGATATTGCCGGTAATCAAAAACAGCTTCAGGATTTGCAGGAGATTCTGGTCGACAGGATTCTGATACAGTCATTCCTGCAATCCGCACAACAGGTAACAACCCGGCAACAGTTTGATGACATGCTGGAAGCAGGCAAACAGCAGATGATGCTAATAGCCAACCAGAACTGTCAGCAGTTGTCTGAAATCCTTGAGCAGTATCAGCAGTTACGTAAATCACTCGGTCAGGTCAAACAGATAAACTGGATGTCCTCAATCAGTGATATGAAACGACAGCTTGATTCCCTGATTTACCAGGGATTTTTGCAGCGCATGACTGAATCCAGGTTCAGGGATTACCAGCGATACCTTAAAGGTTTGCAAATGCGCCTGGACAAACTTGGGCATGCTGCGCCACGCGATCAGCAACTGATGCGTGAAATGGCCGGGGTTTATCAGCAATGGCAGGAACGCCAGCTAATCGCAGATAAAAAAGGTCGAATTGATGAACGTCTCGAGGAAATACGCTGGATGCTTGAAGAATTACGTATTTCGCTTTTTGCGCAACAGGTGAAAACGGCTTACCCGGTATCGGTTAAACGCATTGAAAAGCGCTGGAAGGAACTGGGGTTGTAAAACAGCTTTTTTCTGTCGCAAAAGTGATTTAAATCAGAAAAAACGCTTGAAATGCGGAATGTTCTGTAATATTCCTTGTCGTGCACTAAATATTGATTATTATTAATTGATTGCTTTTGGGTTTCTTCAACTTATTACAATGACCATTAGGAGAAAATCACTATGAAGAAAATAGTTTCTACCGCGCTGCTTTCAGCCTTGTTGCTTGGGGCGGCTGGCAATGCTTCAGCATTTTTCTGGGATGATGACAACGACTACAAATGCTGGGGACCAATGGGACCTTACGGACCCAAAATTCCTGACTGTAACCCATACGATGAGTGGGATCCAAGATACTGGATGGAAGAAATGGAACAGACCTGGGATGACGACGACGATTATTTCCGTTATGGCGGCGGCCCCTGGGGCGGTCCCATGATGGGTGCTCCATACGGCATGCCATCTCCTTACGGTATGCCTGCTCCTTATGGTGGCATGGCTCCTTACGGTGCTCCAGCACCTTACGGAGCGCCAGCACCATACGGTGCTCCAGCGCCTGCACCTGTGCCTGCACCACCTGCACCACCGGTTAGATAATTTTAACCGTCAATCCTGAAAGGGGCCTGTGCAGCGAGCTGCACAGGCTTTTTTTTGTCGTTGTAAAATCAGGGATGGAAAGTTTGCGTAACTGAACTACACTGAAAAAAATAATAAAAATAAGCTCAAGCTTTATTAGATTGATACGGGGGGTATGGTATGAAAAAAGTATTCATTGTTGCAGCGATGGTTGCATTCCTGTCAACGTCAGTTTCAGCCGGCACCAGGGATGCAGCAGTATCCCAGGACGACTATGATGCGCAGGTAAAGTCAGCACAAATACAGGCAGCTAAAATGAAAGCTGCCGAAGTTCGTGCAGCTCAGGTAAGAGCCGCCCAGATAAAAGCCGCCCAGATGAAAGCCGCTGAAATGATGGCCTCAAGAGTACGTGCAGGCCAGGTTCGTGCCGCGCAAATGAAAGCAGCAGAGTGGATGGCAGCCAGAGTGCGTGCAGCCCAGGTCAGGGCTTATTGACCATAATGTAGAGTCGAGTTAAGCGGACGGCTGCCTGCGACAAAAAATAATTTTCGTTGTGCGGTCTTTGTTGTACTTGGTTGCCGGCAGTTTTATTCTGGAACTGTCGCCCGGCAACAGGCCTGCTGCGTATCGATAGGGAGCCTTGTCGAGAAGTGTACCCTGTTCATCGTATTTCCATACAGGAACACCCTTGTAGGTCTCAGCGGATCTGTTGGTTACCACACAGGTAAACAGTTGTCCTTTCCACTTGCAGTCGCTGATCTCTATCGGCTCATCGCAGTGTTCAACCACAATTTCTCTTTCCCCCACACCGCAAGCAGACAGCAATACCAGGCCGGTTACAGGGAAGAATAGCTTAAGTTTCATTGTTGCTACCTGTCAGTAATGGCTGCAGTGCAGGCCAGATATTATCAAGTATAACCGGTTGAGCTTCTGCTGCCGGATGAATGCCATCGGGCTGCATCAGATCGCGGGTTTCAGCCACGCCCTTGAGAAAAAAAGGTACAAAAGCAATTTGCTGTTGACTGGCAACTTCAGAAAAAATTTGTCTGAACTTTTCACGAAACGCATGGCCATAGTTAGCAGGCAGTTGAATGCCCAGCAACAGGACTTTTGCGCTATCTGCCTGTGCGAGTTCTACCATGCGGTTGAGGTTGTTGCGAGTGAGGTTGATATCAAAACCACGCAAACCGTCGTTGGCCCCAAGTTCCAGTATGAAAATATCGGGTTTTTCACGCTGCAGGGCTTTAGGTAAACGCGCCAGCCCGCCTTGTGTGGTATCACCTGTTATGCTGGCGTTAATTACGCGATAATTCAGCTTTTGCTGTTGCAGCCGCAGGCGCAGCAGGTTTACCCAGCCTTCTTCAGGTTTGAGTCCATAGCCGGCACTCAGGCTGTCCCCCATCACCAGGATGGTAGAGGGTTTTTCAGCCGCAAAAAGCGGATTGATTAGAACAAGAGTCAGAGACAGGATGAATGAAGTAAACAATTTTCTCATACGTGCAGAGTCACTCTGTAAGCGGGTAGTGTCACCTGATGGTTCCATGCTTGATATCCTTAAGGGTATTGATCTACATGTCAACACAGCAGAGGCAGTGGCTTTACTGGGAGCTTCAGGTTCAGGAAAGTCGACATTACTGGGTCTGCTGGCCGGTCTTGATGATCCGACATCAGGATCAGCCTTTTTGCTGCAACAAAACCTGTCTGATATTTCAGAAGAACAACGTTCGCGTCTGCGCCTGGGGAGAGTGGGGTTTGTATTTCAGTCTTTTCAGTTGATTCCGGGTATGACGGCTCTGGAAAATGTCATATTGCCTTTGCAACTTGCCGGTGTACAGAACACGACAGAACAGGCCAGGCAGTTGTTGGCAGATGTCGGCCTGGGTAAACGCATGACGCATCTACCCCGGCAGCTCTCCGGAGGAGAGCAGCAGAGGGTTGCGATAGCGCGTGCTTTTGCCGGGGAGCCTGAAGTCCTGTTTGCGGATGAACCGACGGGCAATCTTGATGCTGAAACCGGTGAACAAATCATTGAATTACTATTTGATCTACGTGACCGTTGTCATACCGCTTTGCTGATGGTGACACATGATATCCAGCTGGCTGAACGCTGTGACCGGGTTTATCACCTGCAGGGTGGGAGGTTAACAGAAAGTGGACAGGGACAGTCCTGATTATGGTTTTCATCAGCAGGCTTAAACAAAACCGTGCCTTGTTGCTGCTCATGGTGGCATTGATTGTAGCGATCACTGCCATGACCTCTGTCGATTTCTTTGTGGATCGTGTTGATCGGCAGTTAAAAAAACAGGGTACAGCATTAATGGCTGCTGACCTTGTGGTTCAGAACGGCGCCGAATTTGATCAGTCCTGGTCCGACAAGGCTGTTGAACTTGGCCTGAAAGTTTCCAGGCAGGTCAGCTTTCCCAGTGTGCTGTTTTATAACGATAAGCCTCAGCTGGTTCAGGTCAAGGCGGTCGATGCTGAGTATCCATTACGCGGTGATTTTCGTGCAGACTCTATTGATGGAGAGAGCTTTACCCGGGGGCCGGGGATGCGCCAGGCTTTTGTTGATGCCATCCTGAAAAGCAAATTCTTTACAGCAGGGAATGACCGGGAAGTCGCTATTCCCCTGGGTAACCTTCAGCTTGATCTTGCAGGCATTGTGCAGGAAGAGCCTGACCGGGGCGGCAGCCTGTTTCAGCTGGCACCGCGCCTGATGATCAATTACGATGACCTTGAAGACAGTGGATTGCTGGGACCGGCCAGTCGCGCCCGGTATCGTTTTCTGGTTGCCGGTGAAATGGCCGCAGTCGAAAGTTTCCGTAGCTGGGCTGCCTCTGAATTGCCGGTTGGAGCAAGGATAATAGATGTCGAAAATGCCCGACCTGAATTGCGCACAGCGCTTGATCGCGGAAATCGCTTTTTAAGCCTGGCAACGCTATGTGCCAGCCTGTTGGCAGGTATTGCCATTTTACTGGCCACCCGGCGCTACGTGAATCTTGCCATCGATGCGGCGGCGATTATGCGCACCATTGGTATGACATCGCGCCAGGTCATGCATCGTCATGTCATCGAAATATTTCAGGTACTGATTTTCGGTACTCTGATTGGTATTGCTCTTGGTTACCTGGGGCAACAGGTATTGTCTGCGCTGGTTGGGAATTGGTTCGGGGATAGATTGCCGCAGCCCGGATACAGGCCTGTACTGATTGGCCTGTTTTACGGTGCGGTGTTGTTGCCGGGTTTTTCGTTACCAGTGTTGCTGCGAATCCGCAGAGTCTCGCCATTGCGCGTGTTGAGGCGCGACATCGATCCGCCTGATGCCTCTGCGTTATTTGTATGGGGGCTGGCGGTGTTGTCTTTTGCCGTGCTGGTTTTCTGGCAGGTTCAGGACTACAAGCTGGCTGTGGCCTTGATGTTGGCGCTGATAGCGGTGATGTTGATTTCAGTGGGCATTGGCCGTTTGTTTATCATGCTTTTAAAGCCATCGCGCAATAAAAGCTCAGGCCTTGGGCTGGGGCTGGCCGCGTTGTCGCGTCATGCTTCATTAACTCAATGGCAACTGGCCGGTTTCAGTGTGGGTATTACCTTGTTACTGATTCTGGGCGTGGTCAGGCTTGACCTGATCAACACCTGGACAACCAGTCTGTCGCCAACAGCGCCAAACCATTTTCTCATCAATATCCAGCCGCATGAACAACAACAGTTGCAACAGTGGTTTGAACAAAACAATGTCATCAATTCGGGTATGTATGCCAGCGCTCGTGGCCGACTGACCCACATTGACGGCCAGATAGTAAAACCGGATGCGTTTAAAACCGATCGTGGCAAGCGCCTGGCAAGCCGTGAATTCAGCCTGGGTTTTTCAGACCAGCTACAATCGGACAACCGGGTCGTTGCCGGCGGTCAATGGCCTCCGCCGCAGCAGGGCTTTACGGTTGAACAGGACCTGGCATTACACCTTGGTCTTAAACCGGGTAGCACCATGACATTTGATATTGCCGGACAACAGCTCACAGCGCCGGTTATCAGTCTGCGGTCCATTTCATGGGACTCTTTTAATGTGAACTTTTTTGTGCAGGGTTCTGAAAAAATGATGCTGGATTTACCGGTGGCCTATCTCAACAGCATTTACCTCGATGAGGATCCTGCGCAGGTGATGAAAAAGCTGGCAGCTGAATACCCGGCAGTTTCGATTCTTGACTTGAGGCCTTTACTCAAACAGATCCGTGACATCATGGATAAAGGGGCGCTGGCCATTGAAGCCGTGTTTTTGTTTACCTTGCTGGCAGCCGTACTGGTGACAGTGGGCGCTGTTTTAATCAGCAGGGAAGAGCGTGCCCAGGAAATCGCTGTACTGAGAACCCTCGGAGCAAGCCGCAAACAGGTACTGCTTGGTGTGCTTGCTGAATTTGGTTTGATGGGTTTTATATCAGGTCTGGTGGCAGCAAGCCTGGCGAGTATTACTGGCTATCTTGTAGCTATACGTTTGTTTGGGCTGGCGCCGGTGTTCAACCCGCTGTTATGGATGACCGGCCTTGGCATCGGCATAGTGACCTTGCTGGTCGTGGGATACTTCTCTACCCGAAGTCTGTTGAACAAGCCGCCACTGTCGGTCATAAATGCCGGTGTTTAGACTGATGAAGCTTTGAGAACTTCTTCCAGATAATTCAGCCTCTGTTTTGAAATATCAATCTGTCTTGCCAGAGGATTATCTGTCTCATGCTCAAACATATCGAGCATATCCTCATAAAAGAACACAAAAAAACTGTCGAGATACCTGATTTCGTGGTTTCTGTCCATTACCAGATTGTCCATTCCATAAAGGTCAATCAGGCGAGGGTTTTCGGATGCCTGCCAGTTCCTTGCGGCTCCAACAAAACGCTTCAGCTGATCATATGCCCGCGGACTTTCACGAAGCAGCTCTACCGCTTCCTCATGGTTTTGTGGATTGGCAATGTTGAACCAGATGTTGACGGCGTCGGCGGCGACACAGACGTTTTGCTCGCCATCAACTTCAGTGACAAAGAAAATGGCGGAGGGAATGATCTCTTCCAGTGAGATCTTCAGTCGTTTGTAGTCACGCACTAAAATCGCAGTCTCTGCTTTCGACTGGCTGCTGGTAGGATACTTGATGACGAACTCGTGATACGCCTTGCTATCAGTGCCGTCTCTGAAACGCTTATTGGTTCTCCATACTTCGCAATGACTTCCTGCAGAAGAAACCAGGGTAGCACGCAATGTTTCGGGGTTAAGGCAGGCTATGTCGACAGCCAGAAAATCCTGTTCTTTACTCCGGGTATCACGCATCTTATTTTTTTCTGGTTGACTTTTTACTGCGTGTGCGTTTTTTCTTTGCGGTTTTTTCTGTTGCTGTGTTGCCAGTTTCATTAAGGCGGCTGATATTGAGTTTTCTGCCGCAGACCCAGACTTTTTTCAGGTCACGAAAAATTTCATTGGGCATACCTTCAGGTAAATCAATAAGGGTATAGTCATCAGTGATTTCAATCGGCCCTATGTATTGGGATTCCAGTCCGGCTTCATTGGCTATTGCGCCTACAATATTGCGGGGTTTGACATCATTTTTGTAACCCACTTCAAGGCGGAAACGTTCCATGCCATCTTCAGGCTTGTCAGGCATGCTTCTGCCCGGCTTATCCCTGGTTTTATCTCTGGTTTTATCAGAGGTTTTGTCGCGCGCCTGTTTTCGAGGGGCTTGATCTCTTGAGTCATCGCGCTGTTTACGGCTGTTTCGGGTTTTGGAAGCTGGTTTTTCTTCCAGCAACAGGGAATTTTCCTTGATGGAGATTTTGGCCAGTGCTGCAGCAATTTGTATGGCCGGAGTATCATGTTCCTGTTGATATTGCTCCAGCAGGCTTTCAAAGAAAGTCAGTTCACCGCTGGCAATGGTGTCAGTGATTTTCTGTTTGAAGTCGGCAATACGTTTGTTGTTGACCATTTCGGTCGATGGCAGCTGGATTTGTTCGATCTTCTGGCGCGTGGCTTTTTCAATGGCGCCCAGCAGGCGTCGTTCACGCGGCGAGACAAATAAAATGGCATCACCCTTACGACCGGCACGTCCGGTGCGCCCGATACGATGAATGTAAGCTTCCGTATCGTAGGGAATGTCGTAGTTAATGACGTGACTGATGCGTTCAACGTCAAGCCCCCTGGCCGCGACATCGGTAGCGATAAGAATATCCAGTGAACCCTTTTTCAGGCGCTCAATCATTTGTTCACGCTGTTTTTGTGCCATGTCGCCGTTCAATGCAGCAGCGGCATAACCGCGGGCAGCGAGTTTTTCAGCCAGCTCAACAGTGGCTGTCTTGGTGCGCACGAAAATAATCGTGGCATCAAATTCTTCAACCTCGAGAATACGTGTCAGCGCATCCAGTTTGTGAACACCGCTGACCAGCCAGTAACGCTGGTTGATAGTTTCTGCGGTGGCAGTTTTAGCCTTGATGCTGACTTCGCTGGGGTTTTTCAGGTAATTCTTTGCAATGCGCTCAATCTGTTTCGGCATGGTTGCCGAAAAAAGAGCCATCTGCCGCTCTGCAGGAGTCTGCTCCAGTATCCATTCCACGTCATCAATAAAGCCCATTCGCAGCATTTCATCGGCTTCATCCAGTACCAGCGAGGCGAGCTGGTCAAGCTTTAGCGTGCCGCGACGCATGTGATCCATGATTCTGCCCGGTGTACCCACCACCGCCTGTACACCGCGCTTGAGCTGTCTGATCTGGCCTGAGTAATCCTGTCCGCCATAGATGGGTAAAACGTGAAAGCCTTTCATTTTAGAAGCATAACGCTGTAAAGCTTCTGAAACCTGGATCGCCAGTTCCCTGGTGGGAGCCAGGATCAGCAGTTGGACCTGCTTGCTGCGGGTATCGATTTTATCCAGTAATGGCAAGGCAAAGGCTGCGGTTTTACCTGTCCCGGTGGGTGCGTGTCCCAGCAGGTCATTTCCCTCCAGAAGGAAAGGAATCGCCTGCTGCTGGATAGGCGATGGGGTTTCGTAACCAACTTCATCAAGCGCAGCCATGAGGGCGCTGGAAAGTCCGAAATCACGGAAATTCACGGTTTTGGGGGTTGTATCAGACATCAGAGGTGTTCCTGGTGTGAGAAAAAGAAATACACACACAGGCGTGCGTAAGGCCGCGCAAGTATAAGGCCTGGCGCATGAATATGCTAATCAGGAAGATATGGCTGCTTTAACAACACGAATATAGGGAAGAAACAGGGCGATCAATAGAATTCCCATCGCCAGCAGCATATTGTCCAGTCCCACCAGGTAAACCAGTAGAAACGCAAATACCATGGAAAGGGTGCAATCAATCAACGCACCCCTTAATTCAGATTTGCGGTTTTCTTCAGAGGTCTTGAACAGCACCAGCAAAACCGGAGGCATGTAATGTAACGGCGCATAAAAACCGATGATGATGATCCAGACAATCGTGTTATCCATGACAAGACCCGGGCAAATTAAGTTATTATAGATGGTTATTCTGATACAAAAATGAACCTGGAGAAATGTGATGGATCAATGCCCCTGTGGATCAGGTCTGGAATATGCACAATGTTGCGAGCCTTTTATCAAGGGCGACAAACTGCCTGAAACTGCTGAAAAGCTGATGCGTTCGCGATACAGCGCCTATGCAACGGTCAATGTCGAATATCTGCATTCAACCCTGCATCCGGATCATCAGTCTGACCACGATGTGAATGCAGCACGCAAATGGGCCGCAGAATCTGACTGGCTGGGGCTGGAAATTCTTTCCACCTCTGAAGGCGGAGAAAATGATGCCACCGGGATTGTCGAGTTCAAAGCCAATTACCGGGAAAAGGGGAAAAACAAGTCTTTACACGAAATCAGCCGTTTTGAAAAAGTGGATGGTCGCTGGACTTATGTCGATGGCGAAATGCCGCGTCCTGCGACGGTTGTGAATACGCAGAAAGTTGGCCGTAATGACCCTTGTCCCTGCGGATCCGGTAAGAAATTCAAAAAATGCTGTGGTGCCTGAACTAAAGTTGTCAGAGTTACAGACGATAATGAGGGGTATGAGCAGAATATTAATAACATCACTGCTAGCGGTATTGATCGGTGGCTCACTGGTTTTGCCGGTGAGTGCCGATATTTACAAGTATCGCGATGCCGAGGGCCGTATCTATTTCAGCGATGAGCCGATGCGCGGCAATTATAAACTGCTGCAGCGCTTTGGCATGAATGGTCAGGTCAGGAAAAAAGGCCGGAGCAAGGTCAATTATGCGGCAGCTGAGGTTAATAAACAGCGTTTTACGCCATTGATTGAAACTGTGGCCGAGGAAACACTGATTCGTCCGGAGCTGCTGCATGCCATTATCCGGGCTGAATCGGCTTATGATCCAGATGCAGTTTCCCACAAGGGAGCAGTCGGCCTGATGCAGCTTATGCCAGGTACAGCCCAGCGCTATGGCGTGTCTGATCGTCGTAATCCGCAGCAGAACCTCAGAGGCGGAGCAACTTATTTCAGGGATTTGCTGATTCAGTTCGATTATGACCTGAAGCTGGCGATTGCGGCCTATAATGCCGGCGAAAATGCGGTGATACGTTCCGGCAACAAAATTCCCAATTATCGGGAAACCCAGAATTATGTAGCCAAGGTTTTGCGTTTTTACCGGCAGAACCGCCTGGATAACAGTTAGGTTTTTCGATTCCATCCTGGCCCTCTCCTTACCAGTAGAGGGAAAAACACATGAATCCGAAGCTAAAAAAATTTTTGCGGGAAGTGGCCATTCTATTAGTAATGGTCATCTCTGTCAGTGTAGCGGTTAATCTTTACAAGACATGGAATGTGGAGCGGGGCCCGGCACCTGAAATACTGTTTGCCGGTATTGATGGCAAACCGGTGATGGTTCAACCGGCTGGTGAGCCCATGCTGGTGCATTTCTGGGCTACCTGGTGTCCGGTCTGCACACTTGAACATGGTACGATCCAATCCATTGCAGAGGATTACCCTGTAGTGACAGTTGCCATGCAGTCGGGAAACGAAGAAGAGTTGAGGCAGTTTATGCAGAAACAGGGATTGGACTTTACTGTTATTGCCGATGAGTATGGTGAAATTGCCAAGCAATGGTCAGTAACGGGCGTCCCGGCCAGTTTTATCCTTTCTGCCGATGGCGATATCCGCTTTGTTGAAGTGGGTTACACAACAGAGTTGGGATTGAGAGCAAGACTCTGGTGGGCAGGCAACTGACAGCGTCTGAATCCAGGCGCTAGTCTTCACCGATCACACGTTCGTCGCGTGGAGTTTTCAACAGGGTTTCTGCCTCGGTTTCATTTTTGGCGAAAATCATGCGGTAATCGGCAACATCATCGCTGATTTTGTCACCTCGTTTGCTGCGAACCAGCTTTTTGGCTTCCTGGTATTTGGAAAATGTTTCCAAGTGCTCCAGATTTTTGGTTTTTTCCTGTTCAACAATACGGTAAACGTAATAAGGCATATCGATTTCCTGAAACTTTTTTCAATTTGGTTATATTTTATCATCAGATTTTATCTTGATAACAGCTATGATAACTTTGAATAGAAAATAAAAAGGACACATAAATCATGTTGAAAAAGCCGTTTCATACTCTGGAGGAGGCTGGAAACACCCTCGCTGAAGGATTTCATCTGATAGGGCTGTTTGTTGTCGGGGCCAGTATTTTATGGGCTTCGTGGGCTGAGGTTTTCAAAATCATTGAACACGGAGGTCCAGGTATAAAGGATGTACTGCTGTTGTTTATTTATCTCGAACTGGGTGCCATGGTCGGCATCTATTTCAAGACCAAGCGTATGCCGGTTCGTTTCCTGATCTATATTGCCATAACCGCATTAACGCGGGTATTGGCAGTGGATATCAAAACCATGTCTGATATGCACATGTTTGCTCTGACTGGTTCAATTCTGATATTAAGTGTTGCTGTGCTGGCATTGAAATACAGCTCAAGCAAGTTTTCCAGCCACGAGTCAGATAGTCCAACGCATTCATCATCAGATACGTAGATTGAAAATATGAGTGGTTTTCCGAAAATACAGACGGCGATACCCAAACAACGCTATCAGTTTGGAGAATACGTTATCAGTGTTCTGGGTGAGATCGAGTCACCTGACCCGCAGAGCTATCAGTTCATCATGGCTTTTGTGCCGGAAGGAAAGTCTGAGCCGGTTTTGTATATCTGTTCGGAAAAAAGTCTACCAAAAGACCGGCATGAAGGCAGTCATCGCTTGCGCGTGGTTAACCAGGCAATGTCAGAAATTATGTCTACCGGGGATCAATGGCGTAATCTGGAAACTTTTTCCGGGGAAGCTCTCAAGTTGGGCGAACAGCTCCTGGGCTTGGCCGGTGAACAACCGGTCAGGCTGATGTAAAACGCTGATTTTCTACCAGAAAAAATTGATTTATTCCTAAAGTGGGATTGCTGTCTGCCGTTACAGAATAAAAATACTGGAGCATAACGCGGACGGACAACCCCGATGATTGTCAAAAGACATCACCTGATTATTATTTTTCTGCTGGCAGTGGCTATGTTGCCTACAGTTTTCGCCCAGGAAGCTGACAAGGCCGACACTCGCATACTGATCGATATTTCCGGCAGCATGAAACAGAATGATCCCAAGAACCTGCGGCGTTCTGCTCTGCGACTCATTGTAGGCCTTACTCCACCGGAGAATCGTGCCGGGGTATGGACGTTCGCACAATACACCAACATGCTGGTACCGCTGGGTGTGATCAATGACAGCTGGAAAAAACGCGCCAGAAGTATTTCCGAAAGAATCAGTTCTCCGGGGCAGTTCACTAATATTGAAGATGTGTTGACGCGCGCTACCGCTGACTGGGACAGGGAGTCTGACCAGTACCGCAGAAATATCATTCTGCTCACAGACGGCATGGTCGATATCTCCAAAAACAAGCGTGAAAATGCTGACTCAAGACAGCGAATTCTGGCTGAGCTCGGCCCCAGAATCAGGGCGGCTGGAGGAAAGATTCACACCATTGCGCTTTCTGAAAGAGCTGATCATGAATTGATGAAAGCACTCTCGGATATGACCGACGGCTGGTATGAACAGGTCAACAGTGCTGATGAATTACAGCGTGTCTTCCTGCGCATGTTCGAAAAAGTCAGCAAACCGGATTCAGTCCCTCTGGTGAATAACAAGTTCCAACTGGATGACAGTATTGAAGAAGCCACCTTGCTGGTTTTCAACAAGGATCCGCGCAAGCCGACCAGGGTGACTCCGCCATCTGGCGCTTCCTTTGACGCCAATAATCCGCCAACCAATGTCGATTGGCACCGTGATGAAGGCTATGACCTGATCACGATTTCGCGTCCTGAAACCGGTGAATGGAGCATCGTTGCCGCAATGGATCCTGATAACCGGGTAACGGTTGTTACTAACCTGAAAATGATTACAACGGATGTACCCAACCGAATGGCACTGGGTGAGTTCATTCCGGTTGAAGTCCATTTTACCGAAAAAGGAGAAGCTGTTGTTGACCCGCAGTTTCTGGATGTCGTTCAGGTAACAACCTCGCAAATAGTTGAGGGTGAAGCTACTGAAGCGCGCCCTTTGCTTTCACAAGACGATGGCAAGTTCAGTGTGAATCTCGGTGAAGGACTGTTACAAGGAAAAGTCGAACTGGTTATCAATGCCGACGGCAAGACTTTTTTCAGGCAGCGTCGTCAGGCAACCCAGATCATTGAGCCGGTCAAATTGACCATTGATGACAGCGAAGCAGCATCTGCGGCAGTTTATCTTGTCTACCTGAAACCGGAAGTTGTTGAAGAGGGAAGTGGCAGTATAGAGGCCTGGCTGGAAGACGAAAATGGCATGCGTAAGCATATCGAGTTTACTTTGACGCCGGATGGTATTTTCGAGGGCGTTGCCGACAAGGAAGGCCTGGTAGGAAGACAAGTACCGGTTATCAAGGTGTCAGGAAAAACCCTTGCCGGCAATAACTTCAGCTTCACACCAGTGGCCGAAGCCATAAAAGGACTGCCAGAAAAGCAACCCGAGCCTGAACCCGAGCCTGAACCGGAGCCTGTACCTGAGGTTCAACCAGCTCCAGCACCCCAACCTGAACCGGAGCAGGCCACAGCACCTCAAGCCGACCCTGATCCAGCTCCTGCGCCTGAAGAACAGCCTGAATCAGAAGAGACTGACATGCTGAGCATCGCACTGGTTGTAGCCGGTGGCAATCTGCTGCTTGTCCTGATTGGTGGTGGGCTATGGTGGTTCATGCGCAAGCGTGCTGCAGAAGAGCAGGAGTTATCCCTTCTGGATGATGATGACTTGCTTGATGAAGCTGATCAGGATGATGCTGCATCTGACGCAGCGGCTGACGAAACCACAGTGGTCGAAAACCCTGATTCCGAACCTGAAGAAACAGTAGATATCTCTGCTAAGGACGATAAATAATGGAACTCAGTCCGATTGTATTGATTGTCTGGGGGGAACTGACTTTCCTGATGGCAGGTGGGCTGGCTGTGCTGCTTATCAATCGTATGGTTGGCAAAACAAAGGGTAAAAAATCTGTACATGAACTAACGGAAAAAATCCGCGCTGACCGCGAAGCGCGCAAAAGGGATATCCGCAAGGGACTGGCAGCCTATGGCCTGCAGGACGATGCACTTGAAGCCAGGGTCTCGGAAATTGACAAGCGTGAACGCAAGTTTTATCAGCGCATTATCACCATGTACCAGAACCGTTCTGATGCGATGCTCACTACCTTGAATGTTGCTTTTGAAACTACCACCAGGCCTTACTACGAACTGGATATGAAACTGGAAGTGCCGGCTGAACAACCTACAGATGAGGAGCATGGCAATATTGACCCGTCAGAGCTGGAAGCGCTGCAAAAACAGAACGAGGAACTGCAGAATGAACTGGCAGTCACCATGGATACCATTGGTCGTATGCTGAGTGAATATTCTTCGATGTTTGGTTCTGAAGAGGCTGAAGGCCTCGACAAGGACAAAATCATGGAAGCGTTTCAAGTGGATGAAGATTCAGAGACTGTTGAGGAAGAAACCGACATTGCAGGTGCCGAAGAACAGGCTGAGGTAGAGGAGGTTGAGGTAGTATCTGATAACTCGCATGATGAAGGGCATGAAGAAGGGCTTGAAGAAGAGGCTGAAATCGAAATTGTCACGGATCTTGATGACGGGGAAGCCGCTGTTGAGCCTGAAGCAGAAACGGAAGACGACTTTGATGTAGATGAATTATTCGAGAGCGCCCAGGCAGATGCCGATGTACCTGATGATGAACTGCTGGAGATTGGAGATGAACCAATCCTGACTTCCACGCTGGACGACAAGGAAGATGAAATTCTCAGTGAGCTGGTTGATCTTGAAGCCGGTTTCGGAGATGCTGCCAAGGAGGAAAAAGTGGAGAAAAAAGTGGAGGATGCAGCAGCTTCAGGGCCATCGCAAACCGATGCTATCGATGACCTGGATATTGATGCCCTGCTTGAAGATAACAAGAACTAGTGACTTTCCCTTGATTATGGCTTTTCCTTGCTGGCTTTTACAATCTTGAATTCATTCTGGAGATTTTGAAGTTTTGCTTCCAGTTTTGATGCCAGATAGAAATCGAGGTTATCTTGTCGCAGTGCAATTTCCAGCTGTTTGATTGCTGCCTCAAGCTGCCCATTCAGGTAGAGATAGTCAGCCTGATAGGCATGTGCCAGCGCCAGGTTTTTGGTCTTTCCCGCTGCCTCGGCCAGGCGTTTATAGACCTGGTCATCATCGGGACGCAAAAGAGTGATCAATTGCAACATTTCAACCGCTTTCTCATACTGCCCGGCCTGAATATAAAGCTCAGCCAGCTGCATGTTGATACCGTAATTGTCAGCTAGCAGTGTGGAACTTTTTTCAAGGTGCTTAATCGCTGTGGCAAGCTCACCAGTCCGGGCTCTGAGTCGGCTCTCATAAATCAGAAAAACCGGTTCCTGGGGATGTTTTTTTAGCAGGTTGTTGATTTGTAGTCGGGCCTCGCTGAATTTGCGTTGTTCGATGAGTGCCAGAGCAAGTCCAAACTGCTGGGATTCAGCATTACGGTAGCGTCCTTCTTCAAGATTGGTGCGAAAGTATTTTTCTGCCACTTGAGGAGAGGAAAAAGATTTCTGGCGTATCAGGTTTTTAACCAGATAGTAATGCAGATTATCCTGGTGCTGCTGGTAAGGAAACTGATCAGCACGTGATACTGCATCGGCAATACGGTTGGTAGTGACCGGATGGGTGCGTAAAAATTCCGGCAATTCACTCGCATAGGCCCGGTTTTTACGCCCCATGCGTTCAAAAAATACCGGCATGGCATGGGTATCAAAATCAGCTTCTGCCAGGGTATTGATGCCAATCCTGTCAGCTTCTTTTTCATTCGAGCGTGTGAAGTTGATCTGGTTCTGTATCAGTGCCGCCTGGCCCGTGGCGGCAGTCGCAATTGCTGCGTCGCCGCCTACGGTGGCGCCCAGAATTAAAGAAGCCAGCAAAATTGCAGCAGAAGGAATGCTTAGCTGGCTGGCTTCGTGAAAGGTTCGCATCAGGTGCTTTTGGGTCACATGGGCAATTTCATGTGCCATTACCGCTGCCAGTTCACTTTCTGACTGGGTTGTCAGAATCAGTCCGGTATAGACGCCAATATGGCCTCCGGGACCGGCAAAGGCGTTGATCTGCGGGTTGTCGACAATAAAAAAATGGAAACTGTTACCGGAATCTTCGCCGCTGGCTGTGGTCAGGGTTTTGCCCAGTTTTTCAATGTAGTCCCGGGCAAAGGGTTCATCAATGAATTTTTGACTGGCCTTGATATTGCGCATAAACGCCTGTCCCAGGCGTTTTTCCTGGGCAGGTGTCATGAAACTGCCAGAAGCTGATCCCAGTTCGGGCAAGTCGTAGCTGTCAGCCAGCACCAGATGGCTGCTGCCGGTGAAAAGGTAAGCGGCAAGTAACAGGCTGTGCAGTGTTCGTTTTGGCAACAATGACATCGAAACAGGGGATGAGAGGGCTTTTATCAATAATAATGTATTGGGCGCCAAAAGCCATTTAAAGTTCAATTCTGATCAGTTTAACTGTATGCGTTGGCCCCAGGGAGTTTCGGTTTTTCCTTTAACCAGCCAGATCACGGGATAAGGTGGCTCATGCTCCGGGAAGAAGCCTTCAGCATCCGTAAAGTAAACCAGCAGGTCTGGATAGGTATCCTGCGCAGAAAGCCAGTCAAAGACAGGAATAAAGCTGGTGCCTCCTCCGCCATGAATCTCGGGCAGTTCGACTTCATCCCAGGGCTCAAACACGAAAGGAGAGCCTCCGGCCAGTTGCGTATCACATGGCAGCAGCGTGATACGCGCCCTGATCTGGGCTTTCAATGCATCAACTTCAGAGATGAATTCACTGATTTCGTCATGCTTGATAGAGCCGCTGGTATCAACTGCAACACCAATATTGATTTGCGAACTTCTCAAGGAGGGGAAAATGGCACTGCCTTCACGCCTGGAAGGTCGCATATAACTGAAATCATCGCGTGCTGTGGACGTCATATAACGCGCCAGCAGCATGCGCCAGGGTAACTGGGGTTGCAACAGGTGATCGATCATGCGCGCCATTGAGCCTTCGAGTTTGCCGGACTGCATGGCCTGCTGGGCAGCTCCAGCCATACGTTGTTGCCATTGCACAGCCAGGGTTTCCCTTTCCTGGGGCGTTAAGGGAGGAGGGCTGTCGGCACCATCATTCAGTTCAGCTTCACTGCCATCGGCTGGCCTGGGCGTCGCAGACTGCTGGCTTTGCGGGTCGTGCTCGGGTTTTTGAGAATTTTGTTGTTCTGGCTCAGTGCCAGATTCATTGCCCCTGTTCTGGGCGTTGTCTGGCGGCAGGTTTTTTGGCGGGGGACTGTTTTGTGCACCGCCTTGCTGTTCATCCTGGTCATAGACATGCTGGTCGAGTGTTTCCGACTCGTCATTATCATCCAGCAGGGGATAGATTTCTTCGGCTGTCATTCCTTTGTATTGGTGAAAAACAACCGTGTCGGGTGGTGGAACCAGGCCGTCCTCAATCAGCAGGGGATTGATGGCGTAGTCACAGGCCAGGTCCCAGCGATGTTTTACTCTATGCTGACGGCGAGCAAAGTGTGACAGGGCACAATGCAGGGCTTCATGAGCCAGCATAAACTGGGTTTGGCTCATGGTGAGCGAATCGATGTATTCAGGATTATAGTAAAAGGTCTTGGCATCGGTAGCCGTGGTGGTACACCAGCTGTTGTTGGCCGCTACCATGGGAAGGCGCAATACCAGAGCTCCGAGGAACGGCTTGTCGAGGATCAGCCGGGTTCTTGCCGAAGCCAGTTTTATTTCGATGATATCGGTGTTGATGGCGGTTTCACTCATAGAGCATGACATCGGCAATGAGGTTAGCCCAGTCCGCAAACTGGGGGATGGTAAACAGGGCTTCACCGATGGCTCGGTGCATATCCGAAACCAGCATGACGCCCATTTCCTTCTGAGGGAAACGGGAGGCATAGCCCAGAATATTGCCGACTACAGTTTCAAAATTATCCGCTGATTGTGCACGAATCGCCTTGCCTACCAGTGCGGCAGCAACGGCATATTGCAGGTCAATTTCTGTAGGGACAGAGGATTCCTCGCCAAGGATAATGGCATCCAGATCAGGCATTTTATCCAGACTGCTGACAAAGGCATTCAGTTCAATACCCGCAGCTGGGCCCACGCATGCCTGCAGAGTTCCGAGTAGCAGGGCTGGATTGCTATCAAATTTCTTCAGCGCGCGATGGGCGAATTCCCAGGAGCGTGGGGAAGGAAACGCGACCGGATTATGCGCCGGGTCGAAATCGAACAGGAGTTCCGGGCGAAATCTGAGAAAGGCAATGATGCGTTCATCGATATTATTCTTGTAGGCCCAACTGACCCAGTCGTCAAGATGGGTTTCAATCTCGAAATGGGAAAAACGGTTGGCTAACGGGGCAGGCATGGTGTAGGTAACGCCACGGTCTCCCTGGCGATTGCCGGCGGCAAAAATTGCCCAGCCTTCGGGTACCTCGTACTCTCCGAGTTTGCGGTCGAGGATCAGTTGGTAAGCCGCGGCTGAAACACTGGGTGGGGCAGATGTGATTTCGTCCAGAAACAGGATTCCCTTTCTGCCATGGCGCTGCTCATCGGGTAAAATGGATGGTGCTGCCCATTCGACATGTTCTCCGGATCGAAACGGAATGCCACGTAAGTCGCTGGGCTCCATCTGTGACAGGCGAATATCTATAACAGCAACTTCATGTTTTTCAGCAATCTGGGCAATAATTTGTGATTTTCCAACTCCGGGAGGCCCCCAGAGCATGACCGGAGTATGGTGTCCGTGGTCAGTGCTGAGAAACTCCTGGTCGAGAACGTTTGAAATCTGTGCGGGGCGCATGAATGCTCCAAGTTTGGTAATGTCTTTTTAATTCAGCCATCTAGCATGATTTGTTAAAAGATAAATTTCAACACAATGTGGATGGGGTTTAGTTGGAAAGCTCGCCTTGCCTGAAGAATTTATAATTAGCATGAATTTTTTGTGGCGTTTATTAGAAAAAGCTTGTATTCTAGCGCTCGTTTTTTCACGGGCCTCTAATCAGCGGCTCATGTGCAGTAACCTAAATTGTATTACAGGTAAGACTTCGGAGATCCGGATTATGAACCAGACTTATTATGACGCAGTAACTAAAATGGAAGAAATGGGATGTGAAGACGAATACATCCAGGGCTGGCAAGCAGGCTTTCTCCAGAACCCGATGCGTGAAGAACAGCGTGTAACTGAAGCCTATGAAGCGGGTTACGCTGATGGCGAAGAAAAATCTGAAGAAAACTTCGGTAACTGGGTTAAATCATAAGTCCGGATTATCCATGTAGTTTCAAAAAGGCGGGTTTACCCGCCTTTTTTTGTACCGGAAGCAAGCCATCTCTCCGGGAGGTACGATGCCGGTAGTGACTATCCTGAAATTCAACATAAAAAAAATATAAATCCCCGAAATCCTTGTCTATTATTCAATTATCTTTTTTCCACTGAATATCAAGCTGTCGCTGGAGTAAAGGTAGTCAATGACAGATACACTGCAAAATGGTGTTCGCCAGACAGTTAATGGTGAGCTAAAGGTTTTCTACGATGGTTACTGGATTAAATGTTATGAAGTCCCCAAAGATAATCTGGCCGCCAAGAAAAGCCTGATCCAGTCACTCACACGCCGTTTGTTCAATCACATGGAACACGGTATCAATATTCCCGGCCGCCTGCTGTTGCAGGTCAGGGAAGCCTATGAAGCTGAAACAGATCCCCGGAAAAAAAGGATAAAAGGAGCCATGCTGGCAGGAGCACTCTTTAACAGGGCTGCCGATATCTTTACCCACCTTGTGGATCTCGAGGCCGATGGTGTTGACATCCTGCCGGGAAATGATCTGATGCATGCCTGTGGGCTGTGTCTGCAGGAAGCACTGGAACTTGGAAAGTTGGTCAAACACCGCAATGGTGATGAAGGTATTGATGAATTATGGGGTGAACCGTTCAAGGCCTTCATGATGTCTGTTGAAGATTTTTATGAAAGCCGTTACGTGAAAATCGCGATGACCATGAAAAATATCGATGATATCGCTGCTTACATGGTTTCAATAGTGCAGGGTGATTTACGTTACTCTGATCTGGAGCACTTGATTATGGAATATGCCGAATCAGCGCGGCATAAGTGCGAAACATTACGCACCGATGATGATATTTTTGATATCTGGTCAGATTTTGTGGTGGCAGGAGAAAGTATCTCCGAATTTTCGCCACCTGCAGAACAGGATGATGAGACCGGCATGATCAATCGTCTGGATATGCGCCACATGCTCAAGGGGGGTATCCGTCTGATCGCTTTCATCACCCGTGCCCGGACACCAATGCCCGAGAGTACGAAAAATTATTTTGCAGAGTGTGACAAGTATCGGGCTCGTTGTAATTGCTGAGATGATTTATTCGAAAAGGTTATCAATTGCGCGGCTTAACTGCTTGACCACATCAGGCCCGTCTTTATCCATCACCTGATCTATCACCCAGCGGTTTTCACCCGCATTTCCCATAATCTGCTGGATACAGAAGCCCATATGCCTTAAGAATGGATAACTGGGGCCATCATCGGTGTAATTGAGTTCTGAATATTCTGCCCCGCGTTCGTTAAGACGGCCGACGAATGGACCAATGTGATCTCCTTCGCCAAACAGGTCCAGGCTGTTGCCATGAACATGAGCTGCCAGTTTTTTGGTGGTGGCGTAGATGAGCTCTTTGCGGGCCTCATCATCCATTTCATAGCGAATATTGGCGAGCCGATCGGTGATATTCAGCTGGAAAATCACGTATTCGATAATAACGTCCATGCGCTGACGATCGTCGATATAGACAAAGTCTTCACCGTGCAGGGTGATAGCCTTGTCCTTGGCAATGCGCCAGATGATGTAGGCGATTGCGCCGGCGATTTCTTCAACGGACCTTTCCTGGTCATCATCGTGCCAGTGACTTTTTATTCGTAATGCCATCAACTATTTTCCGTAAAATATCAATACGATATAGGTTACCATGAAGTAGAATAGAAACAGACCATTTAAAGAGAGTAGTAATTATGGCGATGGAATTCTCCAAGGAGCGGCATGTTGTTCCGCTCAAAACCATCAGCGAAGTCAAACCGAATACTTTTATCTTTGAACGTCCGGGTGCACTGCCGATGGATTTCTGTGATGAAGTGATTAAACGTTTTGAAGCTGACAAACATTATCAGCGCAAAGGTCGTATCGGCCAGATGGTGCAGGAAGACAGCCAGGTCAAGCAAACCATGGACCTGGTCGTCAGTGACAAGGACGACTGGCGGGATATTGATGAAGTCTTTTTCAGAACCACAGCCGCCGCCATGAATGAGTTCTGCCGTTCCTATCCCTATTTCAGTCAGGGGTTTAAGGATATGGGATACCAGGTTCAGCGCTATGAGAAGGGAGACTTCTACCACTGGCACATTGATGGCGGCAGCCATCAGTTCAGTCAGCGTCAACTCGTTCTGCTGTGGTATTTGAATGACGTACCAGGGCCGGGCGGTGAAACCGAGTTTCTCTACCAGGATGTGCAGGTTCGACCTGAAAAGGGCAAGCTGGTGATGTTTCCACCGTTCTGGACACATGAACACCGTGCTGCAGAGGTACTGGAGGGTGTTAAATATATTGCTACTACCTGGGTTGTTTTCGCCTGATGGTGGAGGGGAGAAAAAAGCTGTTGGCCATCATTGAGCTGGGAGGGTATCCCAACTTTGTACCTTTGTATGAAAAGCTGGGATATCAGGTTACGGTAGTCAATTCCCAGCGCAAGGCCAGGAATATCCTAAAAAAACAACGGCCTGATGTCATTGTCAGTGAATATATTTTTCAGTCAGACTTCAGGGACAGGACATCCAACCTGGAATCATTAATGGCTTCATTGCAGAAGATGCCTGAAACCCGGCTTGTTGTTTTTTACCTTCCCGAGCATATTGAAAAGCTAAACCAGGTCAGAGAAAGGTTCTCTATTCATGCTGCTATACCGTTTCCGGTAGATGATAAGCTGCTGGAAAGCAGTTTGGCTTTAGCTGGTTAGTCAGTGCCGAAGGCTTCTTCTTCTTCACCCAGCATTTTTGTGATGTCGTTGACAGTCCAATGAGCCTTGCCGGGTGCCGGATACTTCATTTCATTCCAGATTTCACACATTTGCTTGTATGAAATTTTATTTTTTACGAAATCCTCAGCTTCTTTTTGCAGGGAAGTCATGTATTCATCCTCACCAACAAAATACAATAGATCCTCAAGGGAAAGATCGACTCCTTTCTCATTTTTTGCTATGTCGATCAGGTCAGCCGGGGTAACTTGCTTTATTTTTTCCTTGAGAAACTCGGTAAAACCTTCCTTGTCCTGAATTTTGGGCGGCGGCTTGAGATCCCCAATCGATGATTTCATGCGTTCACGTACTAAAGGTATGATTTCGTGGGTAAAATCTGTCGCCAGCTTTGGGTATTTTTGGTTAAGCTGTTCGAGTATGTCAGCACCGGTATTGAGTATTTCTATTTTGTCCCAGGCGAGATGAACGGGAATATCCATCCCGGCAATGCGCACGACTGTTACCGGCTTATCTTTATCGGACATAGTTGATTCCCTTTAATGTTGTCATGATTATTATCGGGTAACTCTGCCGGGACTTTAGGATAATTAAATTGACGGAATAACAGCCCCCAGGCGTTTTGCGATTTCATGGATCTGTTGGAGAGGGGGGTAGTCATCTGCGGTTCTGAGGTAATCCGACCATTTGGAATAGAGAATTTGTAATTCCGGGTCGGTATTCTGACATCCCATCAGTCGAATCGTGGCACCATCAATACGCCAGGGGTCATTGCCTTTTAATTCACCTTTGATGATATGTGCAGCCTGATCCGGTTTTTGTCGGTGCCAGAAAGGATCCAGGTACAAGAGCCCGAGTTCATGGCGGAAACAGGCTGCGGCCAGTTTTTTTGAGCCATCGTCAAAAAGTACGGCAAGAGGCGTAGTGATTGTTTCTATAGCCTGCATCAGCCTGTCAGTTGGTCAAAGCGTTTTTTAAATGCAAACTCGCGCATTTTTTCGGCCTCATCCTTGTCGGCAATTGCTGGAGATTCTTCCCAGTTGCCGGTATCCGGGTTGAACATGCTGAATTTGTATTGCTTGCCTGCCTTAAAAACGCGGGAAACTTCATTGCCGGCCATTTGCATGGCGGTCATTTTATCCAGTCCGGTGCGTTGTTCCGATGAAGGGCGCAGAGGTGTGTTTTTCATGCTTGGGTCGGCGTCAAGCAGGCTTTGATCTGACTTGTTGTCTGCCTCAATAAAGTCATGTCCCATTTCACCGGTGACATCCATTTCGATTTTTACCACCGATGGGGCTCGTGTGCGGATGTAGCCCACCATCATCATGGCAGTATTTTTTTCATCGTTTTCGATGGCTGTCAGCAGTTTGTCAGCAACGATAGTGAGTTTCTGCTGCTCATCAGGACTTTCAACCCATTCGCGCGCCATTTGCCAACCTTTTTCCATGTCACTATCCATTTTGTCAAAAAAGGAAGCCGCTTTTAGTAAAAAGTCGTCGGCCACAGGAAGGGTATAGCTTTGCTCTTCAATAATAACTTTTAATGTCATGATGCTGGTCAATGGAGTTAGACTGAATAGGAATACAATACCACGAATCAAGCATTGATCATTAGGTGATAAACGGGGTTTTTAACATGATGATTCAAATCAAGTCGCTGATTAATGAAGCGCAGATACAGAAAATACAGGAAATTCTCAAAGCCAGTGAGTTTGTTGACGGTAAAGCAACAGCAGGAAAAGTGGCCGAGAAAATCAAAAACAACCTTGAATCTTCCTTGCCGCCAGAAAAGCAACAATTGCTGAATCGGATACTTATGGCGAGTCTTGGCAATAACGAACAATTCAAAAGCTTTGCTTTGCCCAATCGTATGGCGGATTTTATCTTTTCAAAATATGAAAACGGCATGACCTACGGCGATCATGTGGATGATCCGATTATGGGGGGAGGTAAATTCAGAACAGATGTCTCCATGACGGTATTTCTGAATAATGGCGACGAGTATGAAGGCGGTGAGCTGACGGTGAGAACGCCGTTTGGTGATCAGAGAGTAAAACTCAATGCTGGAGATGCAGTCGTTTATCCTTCTGCCAGTGTTCATGAAGTGGCGCCAGTCACCAGTGGTGTGCGCCAGGTGGCCCTGACCTGGATTCAGAGTTTCGTTCGCGATGCAGCCAAAAGGGAATTGCTCTATGAACTGGATCAGGCGCGTGAAATCCTGTTTGCCAAGGACAGTGAATCAGATGAATCCAAGTATGTGGATCGTAGTTACGCGAATCTGTTGAGGATGTGGGCCGAGGTGTAGCATTTGGAATAATAATAAAAAGGCGACCCAGGGTCGCCTTTTTTGCTTCTGAACTCCTGAAAAAGCAGGAATTGTCAGCTCGATTAGTAGCCGCCTTTGCGTGCTACGTAGGGGAGGCCCGCAATACGGTTGCCCTGCTTGGAAGGAGCGCCAGGGAACAGTACATACAGGTCTTTACTGCTGACTTTCTTACCCCAGACTTTGCCCATGCCCTTGTTGATGGCACGCTCCATTGGCTGGGTGTTGTTTTCGAAGTATTCTTCGCGCAGGTAGTTGAGTACATCCATGTGTTCCTGGGTCAGTTCGCCCATGGTGTCATCTGCTGCTGCCAATGCCCTGGCAACGTCCTCGTCCCAGGCTTTTGGGTCTACCAGGTTGCCGTTGCCGTCCAGTTCTAAGCTTTTTCCGTTTACTTCTAATGCCATGTTATTACTCCTGACAATTTCTTAGGTGTTTACAAAAAAGTCGGTCGATTCTATAGAAAATCTTTTAAAACGTCATCCCTTCCTTACTTCTCGTCATCTGTCGATTCACCCACAGCTGCAATGCCCTTGTGGGGAAGAAATATTCCACAGCCCATATCGCGCAATGGACCAATCCCGCTTTGCTGTAATTTGACCGAATCTTCTGGTGTCATATCAGCCAGCATCAGGCTGCGGGTTAATACCGGGCCATCTGGGGTTTTGAACTGACTGGTTTTGCCACACAGGGCTTTTTTTATGACGATGCCCATCAGGGCCAGTTCCTGCTGCATACGCTTTAGAAACTGCATTTCATCTTCAGTTTCTTCTTCATTGCAGACAATGGCGCGTGAAAAGATGGTGCTGTCTTTACTGAGCTTGCGGGTTTTTGGCTTTTTAATTGTCATTTCAAAGCCATCGATATCCAGAGTCGTGTTATGCAGCTTGTCTATTATGTCCTGCTGATGTTCCTTACGGACTCTCAGAATCAGTTTTGTGCGTTTTGACAGGATGAGGTGTTGTCCGAGGGATTCATCAGGACGCTCCCAGCCATTTTGAGAACCTGCCAGATGGACAGGATGAATGCCGACATGTTCTTCGGTATGGTCAGGCAAGGCCCCGTGAATGGCCTGTGACAGCTTGTAGATATGGTCAACAGGTAATTCCCTGCAATCGATATTAAACAGAAGGTCGACAACCGAGTCATCGACTTCGAAACCTGCTTTTGGGTTGTCTTCTTGCCAGAGCATGATAAATCAATCCGGTATTGAGTTTCTGAGTTTATCCCTGTCAATCCACCAGTCTTCCTGGGCCAGTACATCTACGACATTACGCAGGCGAATCAGGAATTTGTCAGGGTCATCCAGTTCCAGTTTTTCAATCCAGAAATCAAACTGGGCCTGGTTTTCAACTTCACTGTGCCGGTTGGCGACTTTGCCCAGTAGTTGGGAGGCAAAAAAGTGCAGTCGCTCTTTATCGGGTCCTTCAGGACTACGCGTATCGGCGATAAACAGCGCCGTGGCTGCTGCAACCGCAGCCCCGTCAGAGTCATCCGGTGTGTCATCAATGACATGGGCCAGTAGATTAACAGTGACTTCGGGGTCGATCGGGAAGGTGACAGCCAGCCAGATGCCGTTGCCAAGGGCGACCAGCGAATCAGTCTGGTCGGATAAATAAAGTACGTTGCAGGCTTCGGCGGCTTTTTGCCATTCTTTGTGGGCAACAAATACGTCGAATGCAGCGCGGGCTGTGGGCCAGGCTTCATGTCCGCGTTCCAACTGCTGCTGGGCATGAGCGATATCCAGTTCAATAGAGCATCTTTCAACCGGACTGGTGTTTGCCGGCAGCTTGGTCAGTTGCTCACGTAATTCTACGATGAGTCCTTCGAGCTCGGCTTTCTGACCGAGGTCATTCATCAGTTGGCCGACCTGAGTTTCCTCATTTTGTGCGTTTGGATCAAAAAATTCCATAAATCACCATTCTTGTTCGGTCTATATACGTCCACTGAAAGCAGATTCAAGCCGGTCTTCCCAGTTCTCGGGAGTATCGGGGTAGGGAGGCTTGATATCCATTCTGAAAAAACGTTCGCCCTGTTTGGCGTATTCAGGTATCAGTTCCATTAATTCATCGAAAGAGTTGATGTCCTGGTTGGCAATGACAATCTGGCTCAGGTAAAGCATGGCGTGTCCGTTAATTGATAAATTTAATAAAAATTATAAATATTTTTCCAAAATATTGATCTGGATCAATGAATTTAAATTCCCATCACAAGGGGTGTTGACCCGTTTCAGGGCACCACCTAGGATGCGCGACCAGTAATATATAGCGAAACGCTAATGTTGGCTAATGCAAGAAATGTGGTTAATTTCAGATGACTTGCAATATTTTAATAAGGCCTTCAAATACAATGGGTTACGTTTAATTTGTGGCTGAAAGCTAACAAATATATCCCTAAAGGGATAGAGGTGGTGTATGGCTTATCCCCCTATGGTGGAGTAGCTGTGGCAGCTGAACATGACTATAGTTCCCACCCGTTGTAGAGCCGAATCCGGCTTGAAATGTAAATAGATTCATGATCTGGAGCATGAGCTCCGATCTAAATATTCATTAAATTTTAGTACTCTAGGAGAGCTAGCGCATGGCGATTGATAAGCACTTTACTCCGATGCTTGATCAGCTGGAAGAGGGTCCTTGGCCCAGCTATATTACTGGTATCAAGGCATTACGTGATAATCATCCTGATGAACGCATCAACAAAGTAACCAACGACCTTCTGGGTCAGCTCGAGCATTCTTTCGAGACTCGTAAGGGTTACTGGAAAGGTGGGACTATCTCTGTATACGGTTACGGTGGTGGTATCATTCCCCGTTTTTCTGAAGTTGGTGACGCTTTCCCTGAGTCGCGTGAATTCCACACCCTGCGTGTTCAGCCTCCAGCGGGCAATCACTACGACACCAAAATCCTGCGTCAGCTGGCTGACGACTGGGAAGAGTGGGGTTCCGGACTGGTAACTTTCCATGGTCAAACCGGTAACATCATGTTCATCGGTACTGATTCCGAGCGTTATCAGCATTTCTTTGACAAGATCAACGACTACGGTTGGGATCTGGGTGGTGCCGGTCCTTGTGTTCGTACTGCAATGTCATGTGTAGGTGCGGCACGCTGCGAAATGTCCTGTACCAATGAGCAGAAAGCACACCGTCTGCTGGTGAACAACTTCACCGATGACGTGCATCGTCCTGCTCTGCCATACAAATTCAAATTCAAAATCTCAGGTTGTGGTAATGACTGCCAGAACGCTATCGAGCGTGCTGACTTTGCAGTGATCGGTACCTGGCGTGATGACATGAAAGTTGACCAGGAAGAAGTTAAGGCTTTCGTTGGTCGCAAAGGTCGTCAGTACATGATCGACAACGTGATCACCCGTTGCCCGACTAACGCGCTGTCTCTGAATGATGACGACACTCTGGCTGTAAACAACAAAGACTGCGTTCGTTGTATGCACTGCCTGAACGTTATGCCAAAGGCTCTGAGCCCTGGGGACGATAAAGGTGTAACCATTCTGATCGGTGGTAAACGTACCCTGAAAATCGGTGATCTGATGGGTACCGTTGTTGTTCCATTCAAGAAGCTGGAAACAGAAGAAGACTGGGAAGAGCTGGTTGAACTGGCTGAAGAAATCATTGATTTCTGGGCTGAAAACGCACTGGAACACGAACGTTGCGGTGAAATGATCGAACGTATCGGTCTGGTTAACTTCCTGGAAGGTATCGATGTTGACGTTGATCCAAACATGATCGCCGAGCCTCGCCAGTCTTCATATGTACGTATGGATGGCTGGGATAACGAAGCAGAAAAATGGTTTGAGCGTCAAGCTGAAGCCTGATCGATACCCGCTATTAAATCAGTAATATGGCCCCGGCTTTATGTCGGGGACTCAAGAAATATCTATCGTAGGAGATAACGATGGCCAAACAAGAAATGCGTGAGCCAATCGAAACGGGTTGTCCTGACCCATTCCAGTACATGCATCCGGTGATGCGTAAAAACTTCGGTCTGTGGGACTATCATGAACATCCACGTCCTGGTGTTCTGCGTCACGTAGCCAAAAGTGGTGATGAAATCTGGACGGTTCGTGTTGGTACTCAACGTATCCTTGATGTTTATTCTCTGCGTGAACTGTGTGACATCGGCGATGAATATGCTGATGGTTTCATTCATTTCACAATTCGTTCCAACCTGGAATATCAACTGACTGACGGTTCACGTGTTGATGCGCTGATCAAGGCGGTTGAAGACAAAGGTTATGTGGTTGGTGGTACCCAGAACTCTGTGACCATGCTGTCACACACCCAGGGCTGGTTGCACTGTGATATTCCTGGCACTGACGCATCCGGTGTTGTCAAGTCCATGATGGACGAGCTGATCGACGACTTCCGTACCGCTGAAATGCCTAACCGTGTTCATATCACGACTTCCTGCTGCCAGATCAACTGTGGTGGTCAGGGTGATATCGCAATCAACGTTCAGCATACCAAGCCGCCCAAGATCAACCATGATTTGGTTGCTAACGTATGTGAGCGTCCTTCTGTTGTTGCCCGTTGCCCGGTTGCTGCGATTCGTCCTGCACTGGTTAACGGTAAACCATCTCTTGAAGTTGATGAGAAGAAATGTATCTGCTGTGGTGCATGTTTCCCTCCATGTCCTCCAATGATGATCAACGATGCCGAGCACACCAAGCTGGCTATCTGGGTTGGCGGAAACCATTCAAATGCTCGCGGAAAACCAACCTTCCAGCGTCTGGTTGCTGCCGGTATTCCTAACAATCCTCCACGTTGGCCTGAGGCAACAGCGATCGTTAAACGTATCCTGAAAGCATACAAAGAAGGCGCACGTGACTGGGAGCGTATCAATGAATGGGTTGAGCGTATAGGCTGGCCTCGTTTCTTTGAAGAAGTTGAACTGCCATTCACCAAGTACCACATTGATAACTGGCGTGGTGCCCGTCGTAGTCTGAACTCTTCAAACTACATCCGTTTCTAAACGGTTGTTACCGAGTAAGAGGTTAGTTGTATGAAGTTTGCAATACAGGTAAACGAAGGTCCGTACCAGCATCAGGCAACTGATACTGCGTACCACTTCACCAAGGCCGCACTGGAAAAAGGTCATGAAATCAATCGTGTCTTTTTCTACCACGATGGTGTTAACAACAGTTCACGTATCACGACTCCTCCTCAGGATGATCGTCACATCGTGAACCGCTGGGCAGAACTGGCGGAAGCTCACAGCCTGGATATGGTTGTATGTGTCGCCGCTGCGCAGCGTCGTGGTGTCGTGGATGACGGTGAAGCAGAGCGTAACGGTAAGGATGCGACCAATATCCATCCTGCATTCCGTATCTCTGGTCTGGGTCAGTTGATCGAAGCAGCTGTTGAAGCTGATCGACTGATGGTATTTGGCGACTGATAAGGCGGTACTACGATGTCTGAAATCAAAAAATTCATGTATGTAAATCGTCGTGCTCCTTACGGAACAGTCTATGCGCTTGAGTCGCTGGAAGTTGTTCTTATCGGTGCGGCTTTTGACCAGGATGTAAGTCTTGCTTTTATCGGTGATGGTGTATACCAGTTAAAAGCTGATCAGGATTCTTCTGATTCTGATCAGAAAAACTTTTCACCGATTTACCAGGCTCTGGGCGACTATGACGTTTCCAAGTTGTATGTCGAGAAAGAGTCACTGGAAGAGCGTGGTCTGACTTTGGATGACCTGATGGCTCTGACTTACGAAGATGAAGATGATGACTGGGCTGAAAAAGATTCAATCCGTGTTGTCAGCAGGGCTGAAATGGCTGATCTGATGGATCAGCAAGACGTCCTCTTTAACTTCTGATTTTTAAGGAGAGTTGACAATGAGCATCCTTCACACTGTAAACAAGTCACCGTTCGAGAAGAATTCTCTGGACGAGTGTTTATCGCATTCCACAGATGGCAGCGCCATCCTGTTGTTGGAAGATGGTGTCTATGCAGCAATGCAGGGAACCAATGTTGAATCATCCGTAAAAGATGCCATGGCATCCAAAAAGGTTTATGCATTGGGTCCGGACATCAAGTTACGTGGTCTATCCGCTGAGAAAATCATCGATGGTATTGAAATTGTTGATTATGCCGGTTTTGTAGACCTTTCAGAATCAAATGACAAGGTTCAGGCCTGGCTTTGATTCATTTAATGAAATTCGAGTTATCTTTTTAGGAGAAATTAAATGCCAATCGAAGTAGATGGTAAAACATTTGAAACTGACGAAGAGGGTTACCTGGCGAACCTGAATGACTGGGTTCCAGGTGTAGCTGAAGTAATGTCTAAAGAAGACGATCTGGAACTGACTGACGAACATTGGGATATTATCAACTTCCTGCGTGAGTACTATGAAGAGTACCAGATTGCTCCAGCGGTACGTGTACTGACCAAAGCTGTTGGTAAACGTATGGGTAAAGAGAAAGGTAACAGCAAATACCTGTACGGTCTGTTCCCGTATGGTCCTGGTAAACAGGCTTGCCGTTACGCTGGTCTGCCAAAACCAACTGGTTGCGTTTAATCCGGTTGTGATGTGCCGGGGGGTGTTAACCCCCCCCCGGTTTCTTGAAGTACTATCTTGAGGTATTCGGAAACATGTCGTTTCTGACAATGATATTTGCAGGTTTATTCTACGCTGCGACTGCTATCATGATTGCCGGCCTTGTCAGCAAAATTACGCAGTTTGCCAAAACACCTGCACCATTAAAGATTCCTACAACACCTGCTCCAACAACCCAGACTGGCGTTGTGTTGCGGATGTTTCGCGAAGTGGCCTTTTTTGAAAGCCTGTTCAAAGGTACCAAGTGGACCTGGATTTTCAGCTATGTCTTTCACATGGCGCTGTTCCTGGTTCTGTTCCGCCACTTGCGCTATTTCATAGATCCAGTGCCAATGCCCGTCGAACTTGTGCAGCCGTTTGGCATGTACGGTGGGTTCGCCATGGTTGCAGGCCTGTTTGGTCTGTGGGGAAGGCGTTTCCTGGTCGATCGCGTTAAATACATTTCTGCAGCGTCAGATCACCTCATGCTGATGTTGCTCATAGGTATTGGCATCAGCGGTCTGAGTATGACATTTGCTGTTCATACAGATGTAGTTGCAGTGAAAGCTTTCTTCATGGGGCTGATGACTTTCAATTTTTCTGAATTGCCCGCAGATTTGAATCTGCTGATACATCTGTTCCTGGTAGCCTTGCTGATGATTATTTTTCCTTTCAGCAAACTGCTGCACATTCCTGGTGTTTTCTTTAGTCCCAGCAGAAACCAGATAGATAATCCTCGTGAAAAACGACATCTGTCTGACTGGGCTCGTAAACTGGAAGAATAACGATGGCTAAATTCGATTTTAAAATTCCAGAACTGAATGAATACCCTGTAGTTCCAGAGCTTGAAGAAGGCACTATGGCTCACATGGAAACATTCAGGGCCAAACCGGAATTCCAGGAAGCTTTAGGTTTTAAAGGTGAACTGGGAGAAAACTGGAAGGAAGACTGTATTGAAGCCATGGGCGACATGCTTGGCAAATACCGTTCTCTGCAGGTGTATCTTGATTCATGCGTAAAATGCGGTGCCTGTACCGACAAATGTCATTATTACCTGGGTACCAAGGATCCGAAAAACATGCCGGTGGCACGTCAGGATCTGATGCGCAAGGTTTACCGTCGTTATTTTACATTTGCGGGTAAATATTTCCCGAAACTGGTTGGCGCAACTGATCTCACCACTGAAATTCTGGATGACTGGTACAACTACTACCATCAGTGTTCACAGTGCCGTCGTTGCAGTGTGTTCTGCCCGTACGGTATTGATACCGCTGAAATCTCCATGGCTGCCCGTGAAATTATGGATCGCATCGGCCTTGGCGATAAATACAGTAATGAAATTATTGGTAAGGTTTTCAAGATTGGGAACAACCTGGGTCTGCCAGAACCAGCCCTGGCTGACACGCTTGAAGGTCTTGAAGAAGATGTCATGGATGATTTCGGTGTCGATGTTAAATACCCACTCGACAAGAAGGGTGTGGATATTCTGCTGGTAACACCATCTGCCGATTTCTTCGCAGAACCTCATGTTGATGGCCTGATTGGCTACGGTAAGGTTTTCCATGAAGCGGGTGTAAGCTGGACATTGAGTTCAAAGGCTTCAGAAGCTGCCAACTTTGGCATGTTTATCGGTTCTTACGAAAATATGCGCAAAATTTCATTGCGTATACGTGAAGCAGCGATTGAACTGGGTGTTAAACGCATCGTTTTCGGTGAATGTGGACATGCCTGGCGTGTGGCCTACAGTTTCCTGAATACACTGGCAGGACCATTTGATTTCCTTGATCCTGATTATCCGGTTCCCCAGCATATCCTTGAATTTACCTGGGATGAAATCCAGAAAGGTACACTGAATCTTGATCCTTCCGAAAATGACCACATGACACTTACCTACCATGATTCGTGTAACGTTGCGCGCGCAACACGCATGGGTAACAAGCCGGGTGGTCAGTTTGAAATACCACGTAACGTAATCAAGGCGGTTTGTAACAATTTCCATGACATGGCACCTGAAACCATACGTGGTACCACATTCTGCTGTGGCGGCGGTGGCGGTTTGCTTACCGATGACCTGATGGAAGTGCGTGTTAAAGGTGCTTTGCCGAGAATGGAAGCCCTGAAAAATGTGATTGAAGAACATGGTGTAACCAACATGGCAGCAATCTGTGCCATCTGTAAAAGTCAGTTTACCAAGGTGCTGCCTTTCTACGGAATGGACATGGACATGATCGTTAGTGTTCATCAGCTGGTTTCTAATGCCATCATCCTTACCGGTCAGAAGACCGACGATGATGACGATGATGATTAATTAATTCGTCGATGCTTTTGCATTGACAACAACTTTGAACAAAACGGGTTAGCAATAACCTTAATAATGGGCAAATACTGGTTAGGAGAATAGTCGATGGCGACTCCGAGTGACGAAATGAAAACAAAACTCACTAGACGCAGATTTGAAGATGGCGTTCATGTATGGGACTCAATGGAAGAGAAAATCTTTGTAGAGGATACTTCTCATAAGTGCCCGACTTACATTCATAAAACGCCACCTTGCCAAGGCAGTTGTCCTTCTGGTGAAGATATTCGTGGCTGGCTGGCAATTGTACGTCAGCAGGAAAAACCTGCCGGTGATATGGACTGGAAAGAATATGCTTTCCGTCGTTCAACGGATGCCAATCCTTTCCCGTCCATGATGGGTCGTGTATGTCCTGCACCTTGCCAGGACGGTTGTAACCGTAACGAAGTTGATGATTTTGTTGGTATCAACTCTGTCGAGCAGTTCATCGGTGACAGTGCCATTGAAATGGGCCTGAAATTTGAAGCTGGAGCAGATACCGGTAAAAAAGTGGCGGTCATTGGCGCAGGCCCTGCAGGCATGGCTGCTGCCTACCAGTTACGTCGTAAAGGTCATGCCGTTACCGTGTTTGATGAAAACAAGGAAATGGGCGGTATGATGTACTACGGTATCCCGGGTTATCGTATTCCTCGCGAAAAACTGCAGGCTGAAAACCAGCGTATTGTAGACATGGGTGTCGAGCTGCGCATGGAAACACGTGTCGGGAAAGATGTTTCTGTAGAAGATATCGAAAAAGAATTTGATGCTCTGTTATGGGCCATCGGATGTCAGACCGGTCGTGGTCTGTTCCTTGATGAGTGGGAAGGTACACCTAACTGTGTTTCTGGTGTTGCATTCCTGAAGGCCTTTAACGAAGGTCGTATGAAAGTAACTGCTGACAAGGTTGTCTGTGTGGGTGGTGGTGATACCTCGATTGACGTTGTTTCCGTTGCCCGTCGTCTGGGTCATATTGAACACACCAATCCATCAGATCTGCCAGAAGTCGTTGTTCGTGATGGTTATGTCGCACATGATGCTGCTGTTACTGCCAATGCAGCCGGCGCAGAAGTTACACTGACTTCCCTGTTTCCAAAAGACAACATGACTGCTGCAGAGCACGAAGTGCATGATGCGTTGACCGAAGGTGTCACCATTCTGGATGAAGTCATGCCTGTTGGTATCGAGAAAGATGAAAACGGTCGTGCCACTGGACTGATTGTTCAGAAATGTACCCTGGAAGATGGCCGTCCATCACCGGTTGAAGGTGCTGAGAAGACTGTCATTAAAGCTGACCTTATCGTTTCTGCGATCGGTCAGGGTGGTGATCTCGAAGGCCTGGAAGAATTCGACAACGGTCGTGGTTTGATGAATGCAGACAAGTTCTACCAGGTGGAAGGTAAACCAAAGCATTTTGCTGCCGGCGATATCATTCGTCCACACCTGTTGACTACTGCAATTGGCCAGGCTTCAGTCGCTGCCGATTCCATCGATGAATTCCTTAATAACCAGGAACACGCCAAGCGTCCTAAAGTTGACGTGCATCACTTTGACCTGGAAGCTAAATTGGCAGAAGCTGGCTTAAGTGCAGAGCATTTCGATGCAGAAGCTGCCGGCGATATGCGTGGTACTTCATCTGCAAACTATGCAGTACATAACTACGAAGATCGTTCATTCCAGGAAATCATCCCTCATGATGAATTGTTCCTCGGTCATTTCGAATATCATGAGCGCAACAAGCGTGATGAAGAGGTTCCAAACTCAGAAGAGGTTCTTGGTCACTTCAAAGAGCGTCTGATTGCCCTGGATGAAGAGAAAGTTATCGACGAAGCTGTACGCTGCATGAGCTGTGGCATGTGTTTTGAGTGCGACAACTGTGTGATCTTCTGTCCTCAGGACGCGGTTTTTCGTGTTAAGAAAAACGAAGCAACTACCGGTCGTTATGTTGATACCGACTATTCACGTTGCATCGGTTGCCATATCTGTTCTGATGTATGTCCTACCGGTTACATCAAAATGGGTTTGGGTGAGTAATTAGGAGTCATTCATGCTGAAATCTTGCTATACAAGCAAGCTGGCTGCTGTCCTGGTGCTTTTAATGATTGCCTTGCCCGCAATAGCGGGCAAAAACTGGAGAACCGAAGGTAACTCCAAGGCAACTAAAGCTGAAGCCTGTGTGGCACCAGTGCCTGAGATGCGTCGAAATCATATGGATATGATCGAGCATCAGCGTGATATCACTGTTCATCAGGGCATCAGAAAAACAGATAATTCCTTACACGGTTGTATCGATTGTCATGCCAACCTGGATGAATCCGGGAAACACATACCTGTGAATGCACCCGGACAATTCTGTTCAAGTTGCCACGACTATGTAGCTGCATCTCTGGATTGTTTCAGTTGCCATGCAACGGTTCCGAAGTAAAGGTTGTACTATGACTGAGAAAATGAATCTCGCTCGCAGGAAATTTATGACGAAACTGCCAGTTGCCGCGGCAACTGCTGCGGTCGCTCCTGGCGTAGTGCTGCAATCAACATCAGCAAAGGCAGAGCCGCGCAGTGAAGCAGTCACCAACAAGGTTCGCTGGGGCATGCTGGTTGACGCCAACAAATGTGCTGAAGGCTGTTCAGCCTGTGTTGATGCCTGTGACAAGGAAAATGGACTGGATATCCATTCCATGCCTGAAGATGCGAATGCTGAAAACTGGGAACAGCAACGTCCACGCTGGATACGTACAGTAAAACTGAAAGATATTCAGACTGGACACATGAGCAAATTGCCCATGATGTGTCAGCACTGTGAACATCCCCCTTGTGAGGATGTATGTCCTACTGGTGCTTCGTTCAGAAGAGCTGATGGTGTGGTACTGGTTGATCGCCATACCTGTATCGGTTGTCGTTATTGCATGATGGCATGTCCATACAAGGCTCGTTCATTCATTCACGAGAATGTCGACATCAAGCCGACGTTGGCGCCCCGCGGTAAAGGCTGTGTTGAATCATGTACTTTCTGTGTTCACAGGCTGGATAACGGTCAGACCGCAACCGCTTGCCAGGATGCCTGTGCCAGTGAAGGTCATCACGCCATTATTTTTGGTGATCTGAATGATCCTGAAAGCAAGGTGGCTCAGGCTCTGAAAAAATATCCAAGCCAGCAGGTACGTGATGATCTGAAATTGAACCCTGGCGTTTATTACAGCGGAATTTAATGTAGGAACAAATCTGCAATGAAAAAAATGCACTATAGAGAATGGGGCATAGAAAGCACGCGCTACTGGGGACTGCTTGCTATTCTGGCCGGTATCATGGCTGTTGCCGGACTAGCCGTTTTGCATATGGAACACAGTGGCCACTATGTGACAGGTATGAATAACCATGTCGTCTGGGGTACGCCGCATGTGTTTGCCGTATTCCTTATTGTTGCTGCTTCCGGCGCACTTAATATTGCCTCTATTGGATCTGTTTTCAACAAGAAGTGTTACAAACCACTGGCCCCCTTATCCGGGCTGTTGGCTATCACTTTGCTGGTAGGTGGTTTGCTGGTGTTGGTTCTTGACCTGGGTCGTCCCGATCGTCTGATTGTTGCCATGACAGAATACAACTTTAAATCGATCTTTGCCTGGAATATCTATTTGTACACAGGATTTATGGTCATCGTTGTTGTTTATCTGTGGACCATGATGGAACGCAAAATGAACCGGTTCACCAAGGCGGCTGGTACTTTTGCTTTTGTCTGGCGCCTGGCTTTGACCACTGGTACTGGTTCTATCTTCGGTTTCATCGTTGCCCGTCAGGGCTATGATGCAGCTGTTTACGCACCCTGGTTTATCATCATGTCTTTTGCTTTCGGGCTGGCTTTTTATTTGCTTGTCCTGTCTTTTGCCTTTGACTGGGATAAACGCGAGCTTGGTGACCGTATTTTTGGACGCCTGAAAAATCTTCTGGGTCTGTTTGTGGCAGCTTCACTCTATTTCGTGATTGCCTATCACCTTACTAACTTATACGGTACCGAAAACCACGAATACGAAAAGTTTATCCTGTTAAACGGTGGTATCTATACCATGATGTTCTGGGTAGGACAGATTTTCATCGGTTCCCTGATTCCATTGGGTATTTTGTATCATCCTGCCCTGAGCAAATCACGTGCTGCAGTTAATGCCGCAGCTATTCTGGTGATACTGGGTGGACTGGCGACCATGTATGTCATTATTATCGGTGGCCAGGCTTTCCCAATGGCCATGTTCCCAGGTAAAGAAATCATTGAAAGCAGTTTCTATGATGGCACTGTGGCAAGTTATGTACCAACCCTGTCTGAAGTTGCACTGGGTATCGGTGGTATAGCCGCTACTTTACTGATGACCGCTATCGGTATCAGAATGCTGCGATTCCTGCCGGAGACGCTGGCGGATGATAAAATGGATAATCGTCAGGGTTGATCTAAACATCCAGTCTCAAAAGATTTAAACTAAAGGGTAGTTCTTCTACCCTTTTTTTGTCTATGTCCCAGCTCTATATTTCTGCTGCTCACAAGTCTTCCGGCAAGACTACCGTTTCTCTGGGTTTGAGTGCGGCCCTTGCAAATAAAGGTTACCAGGTACAGGCCTTCAAGAAAGGTCCTGATTACATAGACCCGCTGTGGTTGTCACAGGCTTCCGGGCAGCCCTGTTATAACCTTGATTTTTATACGACGCCTGCCGAGCAGATTCAACAGTTATACCGTAATAAGAGCCAGCAGGCTGATATTTCAATTATCGAAGGTAACAAAGGGCTCTTCGATGGAATGGATCTTCATGGTTCAGATTCCAATGCAGCTCTTGCAAACCTGCTGAAACTTCCAGTGATTCTGGTGATCAATACGCAGGGTATAACCCGTGGTGTGGCTCCATTGCTAAAGGGTTACAAGGCATTTGACGGTGCACCGCAGATATCCGGGGTAATTCTGAATAATATTGCCGGTCAGCGACATGAATCCAAGCTGGTTTCAGTCGTTGAAGAGTACACAGATATACCGGTCGTGGGTTGTGTCAGGAGAAATAGCGAACTGGTCATTGATGAACGCCACCTGGGTCTGATTCCCAGTAATGAGAAATCCGAGAGTCAGCAGATCATCAACAATATTGCCTCCATCATAGAGCAACAGGTAGACCTGGATCTTTTTGTTGCTCTCGGCTCGAAAGCGGTGGATTCTGAAAGTGTCGATACCATATCGCCTCGTCAAGCTGTTGTAGCTGAAACGGTTAACCGTGTAAAAATTGGCATATTTCAGGATGCTTCGTTCGGCTTCTATTATGCGGATGACCTGGAAACCCTGGTCTCCTGTGGAGCAGAACTGGTTGCTATCGATGCACTGCATGACAGGGCCTTGCCTGATGTGGATGCCTTGTTTATAGGTGGTGGATTCCCTGAAACTCATATGGAGGCTTTGTCAGCGAACAAAGAGCTTATAGTGCAGGTGCGTGATTTCATCGAAAATTATGGTGTTGTTTATGCTGAATGTGGTGGGTTAATGTATCTGTCACAGAGCCTGACTTGGAAAGATAAAGAATGTAGAATGTGTGGTGTGATTCCGGGTAAAACTGTCATGCACGTAAAACCGCAGGGCAGAGGCTATATCCGCTTGGCTGAAACAGGTATTATGCCCTGGCCGGGGTCTCAGACTGAAGAACTGGCTGCACACGAGTTTCATTATTCCAGCCTAGAAGGCATGCCTGAAAACTGTGATTACGCCTACAAGGTGGTCAGGGGGCATGGCATAGATGGTCACAACGATGGCTATGTGTATAAAAATCTGCTGGCCAACTATGCACATATGAGAAATGTGGGTAATAACCACTGGGCAGAAAGGTTTATTGCCCACATTGTCAAAGTCAGAAATTGAGTTTATGAGGTTGTATTGATGTTTAAAATAACACCCGACGCCGCTGAACAGGTTGCCGCTGCTGCAAAGCAGAGTGGAACTGAGAAAATGTCGTTGCGTTTTGCAGCTCAGAAACGTGCTGACGGAACTTTCGATTATCGTATGGGCTTTGATTCAGCCACCGAAGATGATATCCGTTTCAAGTCTGAAGGGGTTGATATCATCATTGCACCGGAATTTGTGCCTTTGCTGGACAATACTGTGATGGATTTTGTTGTTCTTGAAGAAGGTGGTGATCCACAATTCATCTTCATCAATCCAGATGACGCCAACTATAGTCCCCCTACTGAGTAATCGAAGTACGCGAACCTTAAGTTTTGGACCTATCTCCTGAAGACTCTTTACGAATCAATGTCCTGTTAGCCAACAAACCCCAGGCCATCCGGATTCATGAATCATCAATGACGTTGTACGGTTTGACTGAAACCGGTGAAGCTTGCGTCACGCTTAATCCCAACTGTCGGGATGAGCAGTACGTCAAGAAAGTCAAAGAAGTCCTTTCCAGTCATATTTCCGGTTCACCGGGCGGCTATCCTGTTTTTATCCAGCGCTGGACCCGCATGGGACAGATGCGCGATGATAGTCTAGAGCAATTGTTGATGCTGGGTGAGCCTGAGGCCGTGGTTGCCGCGGTTTGTGCAACAGGTTTGACCGATGAGCTGGCACGCCGTGCCTGGTGGGCAATGGAAGATGCTGAAAATGCACGCCGCATGCTTGAACATGAAGTTGTAGTCTCGGGTGAAATGGGCCCGGTTCTGGCCAGTTACCTGATTGAACATCTGCCGTTTGAAACCGAGCCGGAAAAAATGATCGAGACGGTCAGGCTTGTGCTCCAGCCGGGCCTGACGGATGAGGGTATCCGCGCAGAATTATGGAAAAAAGGCCTGAGAAAAGGGGCTTATCATGTTGGCTTTATCCTGACGATACCGGATGATCTGCCGGTGACAGCCTCTTCACACGAACTGTTTGCAGAAGTTTCCAATGAACTGGAAAAGCTCTCTGACAATGGCAATCAACTGGCAGCATTTCTCAGTAAGTTGCTATCGGATAAAGGGCAGGCCTTCCTTGAAGCCTTCAAAACCATTATGAAAAAGCCTTCCAACCAGGAGGTTGTGAATACGGCACTGGATGCTGTGAGGAATTATTTCGCCCCCATGCGTCCAGAGGGTGATCCTGACCAGACCCTGGAGGAGCTGTCCGAGGAAGCGCATCAATTTGTTAATCAGGAGTCCGGCGAGATTCGGGAACTCATTGAATTAGATGAAAAACTGTCAGAGATTTTATGTGCAGCAAGGGTGATGTCGGGTATGGGCTACGGCGTTTTACGGCCAGTTTTTCATGATACCAGCGCTATTGGAAGCCTGATGCGCCGCAAGCTGGAGCCGGTTTTTACACCTTTGCAGGAACAAATCCAAATCCTCACAGGTTAGCATTCCATCTTAAATTTTTTTCAAAAACTGATTTCCTGTCTATACTGAAATAACCAGGTAAATTAATCAGGAAATAGTCAGTTTATGGATCATTTACTCAGTCTTTCACAGGCAGCACGCATGGTCGGTGTGCCCAGAAAAGTTCTGCAGCACTATATTCAACGTGGAAAACTTTCAGTATTTGAAGGATCGATACGTCAATCTGAGTTATTGAAAATCTTTCCAGACACCAATACGGACCGTTCAGGGATGATTGAAAAGGTCAGAAATATACAGGCGGATGCGGTTAATAAATATATGAGTGACAGCATGCCCAGTCCTGAACAGCTGGCCAGCGAGGTGCAACGCCTGCGAGCAGAGCTGCGTTCAGCTGAAGACAGGCTGACCTCCTACCAGGCACTGGTGGCCGAAATGAAAAAACGTATGTCTTCTTATCAAAAGCAGTGTGACAAGAATCAGTCACAAATCTTTAGTGCACTTATCGGGTGGTTTTACAGTCAGTGTAAATTAAGAGAAAAACGTTAAAATCTCCGGATGTCTTTCAAAGTTCGCCTTCAGCCCTCCAATCATCAGTTTGAACTGGAAGTTAAAGAAACCATTTTGCGTGCCGGAATGCGCTCCGGATTTAACCTGGCACATAATTGTATGAACGGCAGTTGCGGCAAATGCCTGGCAAAGCTTGTCGAAGGAGAAATTGAAGCGACACGTCATCATGACTATGCGTTAACTCCCCAACAGCGACATAACCGCGAATTCCTTACCTGCTGTCACAGGCCAGTAACTGATCTGGTGCTCGAAATGCATGAGCTGGATACCGTGCAGGAGATTCCCTATCAGGAGATCACTGTAAAGGTATCCAAAACCGATCTTATTGAAGATGATGTTATGCATTTGCAATTACGTGCATCACGTAGCAAGGTGCTGGATTTTCTGGCAGGACAGAAAGTACAACTATTCCTCAAAGATGGTTCCTGTGTGAGCCTGGGTATCTCGAGCTGTCCATGCGATGGCCTCAACCTGCGTTTTCACCTGCGAAATACCGGGGGTGAGTTTTGCAGCAAGATTTTCCCGCAATTAAAAAAAGGTGAAAAAATTCTGATCAAGGGACCCAATGGAAACTTCACCTTGAATGAATCTTCAGATGCTCCCCTGATTTTTATTGCATGGGATACCGGTTTTGCACAGATACAAAGCATTATTGATCATGTCATATCAGAGTCAGAGGAGCGGGAGATTCGACTCATCTGGTTATCTGATCGCAGGCATTATTTTGAAAACTATTGCCGGGCCTGGGCCGACGTGCTGGATCATTTTCAGTATGAAACGGTTAACTGCAGCCCGTCCGGTATTTCCAGCGCCTTATCTGAAATGACGGCAATGATTGATGGTCTGCATCAACATGACATTTATGCGATTTTGCCTGAACAGCAACTAGCGAGCTTCAAGCAGTTGCTTGAAGGTAAAGGTTTTCCTGAAAATCAGCTGTATACGGAAAAGTTCTAGAAGGACTAGCCGTGAAAGAAATCAAAAAATACCACAAACAGCATACTGCTGACCGTTAAGCCGGTAAGAGTTGCCGGAGCGCCTTTTTTCAACCATTGGAGCGGTGTAATACGTGCATCCTTGATGCCGCTCTTTTCCAGTTCGGAAATGACAATGATATTGGCCGTAGCTCCAATATGTGTACCGTTACCGCCGAGCCCCACACCCAGTGCCAGTGCCCACCATAAGGGTGTGACGTTGACTCCGGATGTTTCAAGTCCAAGGATGATGGGGATCATAGTGACGGTGAATGGAATGTTATCAACAAAGGCGCTTAACAGGGCAGCTACCCACATGATCAAAATACAGGTCAGCAGCAGCATTGAGGGGTCTTTTGCAACCCGGGCGAGTTCTCCACCAAACATGGCCAGTAGTCCGGAGGCTTCTACGCCGCCAACAATGACGAATAATCCGGCAAAAAAGATCAGAACCGACCAGTTGACTTCACCAAACAGTTTTTCCGGCTTGGGTTGCAGCAAGGCCATGGAAAGCGCAAGACCGATGAATGCGGCATAGGAAGGGTAGAAGTGAAAATGATGATGGATGAAAAACAGAATGATGATGACGGTCAATGCCAACATCATTTTGCTGAAGGCAAGATAATCGGTAATTGCCCTTTCGCTGTCGAGGTGCCTGGCATCCAGATGCGGAATTTCGACATCCAGTTCCTTGCGAAACGTAAACAGCAGAAAAGCCATGGTAAAACACCAGACCACGGCAACCGGTGGAAACATGTGAACCAGGAAGCTGGTAAAGTCGATGTCGGCTGCGCTGCCTATCATGATATTGGGAGGGTCACCCACCAGTGTTGCAATGCCTCCCACGTTTGAAAGCATGGCTTCACCCACCAGGTAAGGCATCGGGTTGATTTTCATGATGCGCGTAATCAGAATGGTCAGGGGAGCAAACACAATGACCGTAGTTACGTTATCCAGAATCATGGATATCAGGCTGACAGCCAGACATAGATAAATCAGCAGGCGCCTGGGCTGTGCTTTCGAAAGACGGCTGATGAAAATAGCCGTGTATTCAAAAGCCCCCGTACTGCGCAACATGGATACCACCATCATCATCGCGGCAAGTAGCAATATGGTATTGGCATCAATAGCCTGAATGGCTTCCTCCTGCGAGTAGAAATCAAACCACATGCCGATACCGATCATGGTCACCGCGCCAATGATAGCCGCGCTGGTTCGATGGATGGTTTCTGTAAAAATCAGGTAATAGGCTGCCAGTAATATTACCGTGGAAATGATCATTGGACTGCTGAAGGTCATTGTGCCTGCCCGGGTGATTTACTGTTCAAGAATGTGACGGGCAATGCTCTGGTGAGTGACAACGCCAAGATAATGATTCTTCTCGTCAACGACAAACAGGTAGGAGGTGTTGAATTGCTCCATCAATGCTAGGGCTTTTACGACTTGTGAATTCGGATTCAGATGAAGAATCTGGTCAAGAATATATGCGCCCACAGGCTTATCAAGAAATTTATGGGTGTCCTGGTCTTCAATTTCAATGCTATCGATATCATTGCCCAGCAGGTGAGCATGTTTGATAAGATCGGCAGGTATACAATGCAGATAAAAAGTGTGTCTGATGGAAAACCTGCCAATCAGTTTTCCGGATTCATCGACAAATGGAATGCCCGGGCAATCACATTTCACACATTCCTGCATGGCCTCGCGTACAGTCATGTCTGCGGTTGCGGTACTGGTTTGAGTCATGCATTCAATGAGTTTCATGGCTATTTATCCCTTCGCCGACGCGAGCGTTTTTTAACATCGTAAGCAGCGATATGTTGCATGATGTCAGAGAAAGGCAGTTTGGAAAAGTCAGCATACTTGTCCAGTGCTTTCAGTAATATGACATAGATGTCATTGACTGTCTGCGGTACCGGTTCGGCAGGGTGAACAACATGATAAATGCCACGCATACCACCCACCTGGATACGGATGGCTTTTCCATGTGGCAAGGTGCGTCTGCTGTCGTTATCAGTGCGCAACGCAAAGCGCGCCTGTTCGCGCAGAATATCGAGTATCTCAAGGCAGCGTTGCTGACCCTCGTCACTGTGACAATGAACGCCTTCACGTTCGGCTATACAGAAACGTTCGGACTGGGAACAGGTACATTGATTGGTCAGCAGACTTTTTTCAAACGCGCAAAAGCGTTCATTGACTTCGCGGTAGGTGGTTCTGAAGGCATCCTGATCCATCAGGCGTTGTTAATGTTCTTGAAACGGTGGATCAGGCGGCGATCTTTCTTGTTGGGGCGGGATGACGTCATTAGCGGCATGGCAGCTTTTTGTATGCGCATGGTTTCCTGCAACTGTTCACGTTTTTCCCTGCTGGCAGTATCCTCTGTATAGAAGCTGACAGCCTCTTTGGCCGGGCGGCGTTGTTTGGGAAGTTCGTTGACTGTAATGCACCATTCAAATGCCCCTTTATGAATGCGCAGTTCTGTACCAATATCAACGGCCTTACCGGGCTTGGTACGCTGACCATTCATATGCACCTTGCCACCGTTGATTGCCTCAACAGCCAGTTGCCGGGTTTTGAAAAACCTTGCTGCCCACAGCCATTTATCCAGACGCATGCTGATCCCGGGCCTGCTCAGGTAACGGTATCGTCCGAGCTGTCATAACTGCCTTTATGCAGATCATCGGCATCTGCGGCCAGACCCAGCAGCGGATCGAGTTTACCCATTGAATCCATTTCTGCCATATCGTCATATCCGCCGACATGGAAGTCATCAATAAAAATCTGGGGCACAGTGCGACGTTGACTGCGGGTGAAACACTCTTGCATCAGGTCGTGATCGCGTTCAATATTGAGTTCTTCAAAATCAACACCCTTGTGTTGCAGCAGGTTTTTTGCGCGAATGCAGTAGGGGCAGACGCTGGTTGTGTACATAACCACTTTTGGCATCGGTTTTCTCCTAATTCTTTAGCAGTATGCTATCAATTGCAAAGCTGGGTTGCCAATGAAAATGGTATTTGCATAATGGTGGTAGGCAGAAACCTGTACTCTCATACAGAAGACGCCGTAAATACGTCCCTGTAGGTTTCCATTCCACATCCATGTGGAATGAGACTTCTGTATGAGAGTACAGGTTTCTGCCTGAAATAATGTGGGAAAATCCAGCTTGCCCTTTTATAGTTGTTAAAATTATGACCATGACCGAAAACTCAACACCCAAAACCATCTACCTCGATCAGTACCAACCGCCAGCCTGGAAGGTAAAACAGGTCGATCTCGATTTTGACCTGCGCGAAGGTGAGACACTGGTGAGGGCGCGTTTATCGATCGAGCACAGTGATGCCCGGGAAAGCGATATGTTTCTTAACGGGGAGAACCTGGAGCTTGTTGAGATCAGTGTAAATGGTGCTCCGCTTGATGTAGGTCGCTACCAGGTCACGGAGAAAGGTCTTGTTCTTAGTAATCCACCGCAAAGCTTCACGCTGGAGACCTTGACGCGAATTTACCCGGAAAAAAATACCGCGCTGGAAGGGCTGTACCGTTCAAGTGGTATGTATTGCACCCAATGTGAAGCCGAAGGTTTTCACAAAATTACCTGGTTTCCGGATCGCCCTGATGTGATGGCAGGTTTTACCACTCGCGTTGAAGCGGACAAGACAAACTATCCTGTGTTGTTATCCAATGGCAATCCTGTTGAAAATGGTGAACTTGAGAATGGGCGACATTTTGCTGTATGGGATGACCCGTTTCCCAAGCCCAGCTATCTGTTCGCCCTGGTTGCCGGTGATCTCAAGGCCGTGTCAGGTAAGCATACAACTCCGTCAGGACGTGAAATTGAACTGAATATCTACGTAGAGGAAGAAAACCTCGACAAGTGTGATCATGCATTGCGCTCACTGATCAACGCGATGCAGTGGGATGAGCAAAAGTATGGTCGCGAATATGACCTGGATATCTACAACGTTGTTGCCGTCAATGATTTCAACATGGGGGCAATGGAGAACAAGGGGCTGAATATCTTCAACTCCAAATACGTGCTTGCCAGGCAGGACACCGCAACAGACCGTGATTTTCAGGGAATAGAAGGGGTTATCGCGCATGAGTACTTCCATAACTGGACGGGTAATCGTATCACCTGTCGTGACTGGTTCCAGTTGTCTTTGAAGGAAGGCTTTACCGTTTTTCGTGACCAGTGCTTCTCTGCGGACATGGGTTCGGAACATGTCAAGCGCATCGAAGATGTACGTCTGTTGCGCGCCCACCAGTTTGCCGAAGATGCCGGACCAATGGCGCACCCCGTCAGGCCGGCTTCCTATATCGAGATTAATAATTTTTACACGGTCACTGTCTATGAAAAAGGCGCTGAGGTGGTTCGCATGCAGGCTAATTTGCTGGGGCCTGAAAAATTTCGCCAGGCCACCGATCTGTATTTTGATCGTTTTGACGGCCAGGCGGTGACCACGGAAGATTTCATGGGCTGCATGCAGGATACCCTCGGCAGAGATATGTCACAGTTCCAGTATTGGTACGATTATGCCGGAACCCCTGAACTGGTGGTACGGGGAAATTATGATACTGATAGCAAGCGTTTTGAGTTGTCCATCAGCCAGTCATGTCCTGACACACCTGAAAAAAACAATAAGCCAGCATTTTTTATTCCCTTTGCCGTGGGACTGCTGGATCAACAGGGTAATGACCTGGTCGGCACCAGAATGCTGGAGCTTTCCAAGTCGAGCCAGGTGTTCAGTTTTGAACATATCGATGCTGAGCCTGTGCCTTCACTATTGCGTGGCTTTTCTGCGCCGGTCAAGGTGGCTTATGAATACAGCGATGATCAACTGATGTTTCTCATGGAAAAGGATAGCGATGGTTTCGCCCGCTGGGATGCAGCACAGCAATTATCGCAGCGCATTTTACTGTCTATGATCAGCCAGTATCAGCAGGAACTTGAGCTTGTGGTCCCATCTGACTATATCAAGGCTTTCAGGCATACCCTGCTGGATATTATCTCTGACAAGGCATTGATAGCTGAAGTAATAACCTTGCCATCCGAGTCCTACCTGGGTGACCAGATGCAGCAGGTGGACGTTGATGCCATTCACAGCGCCCGACAAACATTGAAACAACGAGTGGCTGTGATGCTGTATGATGATCTGTTGAGTATTTATCAGGACAATCAGGATGACGGAGAGTATCGAATATCGAGCGAGGCGATAGCGCGACGTGCACTCAAGAATACGGTTTTATCCTACCTGGTATTGTCAGGTAATGAAGAGGCAGAAAAAATCTGTATCAGTCAGTATGACAATGCGCGGAACATGACCGATACCATGGCCGCATTTTCGCTGATAACTGATAGTGATTTTGATCAACGCCAGCAGATTGTCGATGACTTTGAGCAGCGCTGGAAGCATGATGCATTGGTGATGGATAAGTGGTTTGTGGCACAGGCAACCTCAAGCCGCGAAACCACTTTGGACCAGGTAAAACGGTTGATGAATCACGAGCTGTTTTCCATCACCAACCCCAACAAGGTGCGTTCCCTGGTTGGTGCGTTTTGCAGTGCCAATCCATTGCGTTTCCATCAGGCGAATGGGGCGGGTTACCGGTTTCTCGCGGACAATGTCATTGAGCTGGATAAGCTGAATCCGCAGATTGCAGCCAGAATGTTGAGAATCATTTCCCGCTGGAATCGTTACGACACTAAACGTCAGGGCTTAATGAAAACAGAATTAGAAAGAGTTGCTGGTGTTGAATCAATTTCCAGCGATGTTTTTGAAATTGCCAGCAAGAGCCTGGAAGTTTAAGGAAAAAAACGATGAAAGCACCACCTCTGCCAGTCCATGGCAGTTGTCGCGATGCTTTTAATGTTGGGATCGCTCGTCTCGAGCAGATACCGGACTTGTTAATGACTGACACTGGATGAAAAAATATTTTTCAAAACTGAAAAGTCATAACGTCAACCGTCTTGACGAGGCCCGGATTCGCCTGGCGCGTCCGGATGCCTTGTTGCAGCTTTCCCTGCTCGGATTGCTATCAGGGCTGTTGGCCGGATTTGTGATTATCGTTTTTCGCCTTGTAGTAGAAGAAACCCAGGACTGGCTGCTGCCCGGTAGCGGTTCAGAAAATTTCGAGCAGCTTTCCAATCTTGAAGCCTTTGTCTATCCGGTGCTAGGCGCTGTAGCCATTGCAATCATGTTTCGCTGGATCGGCAGGGATATGCCGGTACTGGGCGTAGCGCGCGTCATGGAGCGTATGAACTACCATCAGGGGCACCTGACAGTGCGTGGTTTTATTCTACAGTTTTTTGGCGCCGCGTTTGCCATCATTGGTGGCCACTCAGTAGGCAGGGAAGGTCCGCATGTGTTTCTGGGGGCGGCGGCAGGCAGCCTGATGGGTCAATACCTTTCGTTGCCAAACAATGCCATCAGGACCTTTGTGGCCTGTGGTACAGCAGCTGGTATTGCAGCATCCTTCAATACACCACTGGCGGGTGTCATCTTCGCGCTGGAAGTCGTGATGATGGAATATACCGTTGCCAGCTTCATTCCTGTGATACTTGCAGCAGTGAGTGCGACTGCACTTTCCAATATGGTGTTTGGTAATGAGCCGGCTTTCAGTATTCCCTTGATGGAAATGGGCTCTAGTATGGAGTTGGGGATTGTTTTCATGCTGGGCATTATCGCCGGAGCTGTCTCTGCGGGGTTTGTGCATCTGTTACAGGAAGTCGCTTCAAAATCACGGGATGTCGCTATCTGGTGGCGTGTGATGATTGCGGGTATCAGTATGGGGGTAATTGCCATCGCCATGCCGCAAGTCATGGGAATTGGTTATGACACGGTGGAACTCGCGCTTAATGCACAGCTCGGAATCTGGCTGCTGGTTTCCCTGGTCATTATCAAGGTGGTCGCTACTGCACTGGTGGTGGGCCTGGGAGTACCCGGTGGCATGATTGGCCCAACCCTGTTTATTGGTGCCATGCTCGGAGCCGCTATTGGTAATCTGGCCATACTATTGCCTTTTGAAATGGAGACCCATATCGGCTTTTATGCGCTACTTGGCATGGGAGCAATGATGTCTGCGAGTTTGCAGGCGCCTCTGGCCGCATTGGTGGCGATGCTGGAGTTGACTGACAATCCCGCGATAATATTACCCGGTATGTTGGCAGTGGTTGTTGCCGGAGTCACATCGAGTGAATTGTTCAGAAAGGAATCATTGTTTGTTTCCATGATGAAAGCAGCCGGCAAGGATTACAATACCAACCCGATACTGCAGACACTGCGAAGATCCGGTGTTGCCGGTATCATGGACAGAAATTTTGTACATGTTGACCATCAGATAAGTAGGAAACTGGCTGAAAAATTTCTGCAGGAGAAAACCGCTTTCATTCTGATTGACGCAGCGGGTGACACCACAACATTAATGCCGGCAGTAGAGCTTGCCAAGTACATGGAAGCCAGTGATGAAGCCAGTGATGGTGAAAGTGACGATCTTATCGATTTGCTGACCATACCGGCTGAGCGCTGGCAGGTGTCGGCGATTGACTTGCAGGCAAATTGTCAGCAAGCCTACGAAAAGCTTGAGCCCGGTAATTTTGATGCGCTGTTTGTAGAACGCAGGGACAAGTACGGTGATAGTCGAATTTATGGTGTGTTAAGCAAGGATATGATCGAAAAAGCCTACCGCTATTAACAGGCTCTTGGGATTCGCTCAAGCAGTATAATTTTGCGTTGAAATCCATCTCAAAATGCTAGTTTATCCGTTGTAAACGGCGCTTTTTCGATAAATTTCGCATCGTCGTGCACGCACATGAGCAAGCCCAAAAGCAAAAGCCTGCTATGAATCCGGTGCGACAATAGGTCGCATTGTTATATAAATATGCAAAAAACTATAATTCCCCCCTTGTCTAGTATGGAGCAGGTTTGCGTGCGGTTCATCATTTTCAGACGTTTTCACAGTGTCGGACTGTTGGTGTTATCTGTCATGCTGGTATCCTGTTCAATGGAAGAGGAGATCATAGTCGATAATGCCTGGGTTCCCGAAGCACCACCAACGGTTTCTGCTCTGGCCGGCTATCTGGATATCACCAATCATTTTGCCAACAACATGACTCTGGCTGGTGCTGAAAGTCCATATTTCGAGCAAATTGTATTGCATCGAACTGTAGTTGATAGCGAAACAGATTATGCACGCATGATTGAGCAGTCGACTATCAGTATTGAAGCGGGGCAGACATTCAAACTCAAACCTGGTGGCTACCACCTGATGTTGTTGACACCCCGGCAGGCAATTAATACTGAGAACATGATTCCAGTGAGCCTTCTGTTTGAGAATGGCTATCAGAAGACGGTCGATTTCGAGGTCAGGCCCTTCAGGTTGCAACTGGAGTCAAACTGATGGTTGCTGAGCTGAACAAGCAAAGCCTGTCAATTGTGGTCATGTTGGCTTTCCTGGTTGTTCCAGTCATCATTTTTGCTTTCTTTGTGTGGCGTGAAACTTCTCTGGATGCTGTAGAAACCGGTGTTGTGGACAGTTCCTGCGATCTCCATAGTGCAACCTGCGAGGCACGTTTCAACCATGGCGGCAGCTTGATGTTGTCTGTGAATCCGAGACCTATCACGCCGCTGACTCAACTTGATTTAGAGGTTCAATTAGTAAATATGGATGCACAACAGGTGCTGGTTGATTTTCAGGGCATTGGTGTTGATATGGGATTTTATCGTCCTGAACTGAAAATAAATAACGATAGCCTGTATTCAGGTCAGGCATCACTATCGGTCTGCACACTGGACAAGATGCTGTGGCAAGCCACGGTTATTGTTAAATCTGAGAAAGGCATGATGATTGCCCCCTTTCGCTTCGAGGTAGAACAGCCATGAATATGAAACTTGTAGTCGCTGTACTGGTGATGGTCTTGCTTGGCGTATTTGTTGGTGTCCAAACAACCAACAACACTGATAATGAAGCTGGCAGTATTTCTGCTGTGCCAACAGGTGGCGACTTTGTATTGCAGAGCAAGCACGGCAAGTTTGATCTTAAAGACTACCGGGGAAAACTGGTGCTCATCTATTTTGGCTATACATTTTGCCCTGATATCTGCCCGACCAATCTTTCACATCTGACCCAGGCACTGAATGAACTCAATGAAGCGGAGCTGTCACAGATCCAGCCGGTGTTTCTCAGTGTCGATCCTGAACGTGATTCACTCGAACATCTGAACAATTATGTGAAGTACTTTCATGAAAGCCTGATTGGCATTACGGGTGATGAAGCGATGATAGCAGACATAGCTAAAAAATATGGAGCGGCCTACAAGAAAGTGACCGGAGAATCCGAAGGTGGCTATCTGATTGATCATTCTTCTTTTACTTACCTGGTGGATCAGGACGGGCAGTTACAGGAAAGTTTTCAACATGCCAGTGACCCACTGATTATGGTCAAAACCATACGCAACTATTTAAAAAGACAACCAATTTAAATCAATGAAACAGGAGTAATTTCAATGAAGTCTATTGTTACTAAAATGCTGGCCATTGTGTCATTACCATTAGCATTTTCCATTCCGGCGACGGCTGTTGCCGGGGATGATGATAAAAAAGGCATTATGATTGATGATCCTTATGTGCGTGCAGTACCACCAGGTCAGAAGAATACCGGTGTATTTATGAAAATCATGAATCATTCTGATCAGGCCAGAACCATTGTTGCTGCTGAAAGTGATGCTTCAAAAATTGTTGAATTGCACACGCATGTAAACGAAGACGGAATGATGAAAATGCGTCAGATTCCGGCAATCGAAGTGCCTGCAAATGGTCATGCTGTACTCAAGCCAGGTGGTTTGCATGTCATGCTGATTGGGCTGAATAAGTCCATAGAAGTCGATAAGCCGGTTGCAGTCACACTGGTTTTCAAAAATGGCGAACGTAAAACCATACAGGCCCCCGGGCGCAAGCTGAAAATGAAGATGATGCATCACAAGGGAATGGATCATGGCTCTATGCAGCATGGAGAAATGAAACACAAGATGTAACAGTCGGTTTTTTTCTATGCTAAAAAAGCCACCAGAAACGGTGGCTTTTTTAATGCCAATCACATGGCTGCGAGATGCTGGCCGCAAAGGTCAGCCAGGTCGAAAGGGTGATCTAGGCTTCTGCTAAATTGTTGTAACGTTCAGCCAGCAGTGGCACAAATTCGGGGTGCTCTGCAATCAGGGGTGTGATAGCAATATTAAATCCTGGATTATTATGCATGACTGACTGGCAAATTTCAGCGATGTCACCGCCTTCACCTGCATGCCGACCAGGCAGGAAAAACATCATAGCGACCACGGCTCCAGGTTTTTTTTCTCTGGCGCGTTCATTCAGCCAGTCTTCCAGTAGCTGTCCATTAAAATCATAGTCTTTTCCTTCGCGACGTTCCATACAGGCCTGGGCTAATTGGTACTGGTTCCCGAGTGCTTGTTGAAGCGAGTGGGCCAGGTGTTCACGTACTGCTGTGACTTTTGGTACAGGAGAACCATGATCAACCAGCACGATGTCACGTAAGTTAGCCGCGGTCTGTTTTACATGGTCGGCAAGAATGTTCGCCAACCTGGCGTCACCTTCGGGTAGCGGATAGACTGGTTTTGCTATCTGAATTTCAAACTTCCCATATTCTTCTTCTAGTCTGGCTTTTTCTTCTGGGACAAATTTGGTTAAGGCCTTACTGTTGCCAAAAAACAGAGGCAGAAGAATGTAATTCCGGTTGCCTTGAGCTAATTTTTCTGCCATGAACTCGCTAAATACCCGGGCTTTAGTTCCCCCGGTTTTTTCGGCAGGGATTTTGTTGGCATGTTGCAGGGAAACCGGGTGTACCAGTTGACCGATTTTATCTGATAAAAGCTTGCTTAAATGGCGAAGTTGAATTGTGGCATTTGGTTGAGTGGAACCATTATCGGATAGCAGAATGGTAGTCATAGTAAAGAATCCGCCCAATTGGAATAAATTTGCTTTCTAAACGCCCATGATAAATCATTTATCAGACAGAACATTCCTAAATATTAAGGTTTTAAGCTTCAATCAATGCTTTACTGTTACACTCGTTCCATGTGTGACAGGGTTTCCTGCAAAGCCAATGGTAAGTAGGTTAAGCTCTATTTTTCAATCTCTAAAAATAATTCACCGAGTACCTGAAAGATGAATACAAAGATAATACTGCTGATGCTGTTAATACCTCTGAGCGCTAATTCACAAATAGATATCGTGGATTTTTGTAAGATGCGAGTCGAGTCAGATGCGCGCTACATCGCCTATCGTCAACAGGGGCTGAGCAAAGCGAGTCTGTTAGAGTTAGAAAACGAGAGAATTGATCATATAGCCCAACAGAATAACACTGGGCTCGATGTTGCTGAGCAGTACAAGCGATTTGTCGAGTCTGATATATCTGCTGCATATGAAATTTCAGTAGGTACTACAGAAGCAGAAAAACTACAGATAGCTAAAGATTACTTGACGAGTAGAATGGCAGATTGTCTTAGAGAAAACTCAAAGTAGGGGTTAGAAAGAAGTATGACCGTCTGGCTTGATTTGATTCACCAGCTCAGGCTGGCAGATTTGTTATAGTGACCATGATGAATTATGGAGACTTCTTAAAGAGCCTGAATTAATGAGTAGATCCTCTTCTAAGCGTCATAAAGTCAGGCTGGTTGATAAAGCGTGGGTATGGCTATACAAACTGAGACTGGTACTGGTAACGGCAGCCCTGATGGTATTAATGAATTGCGCAACCACGCCACCCTCATCAGTCGATAATGCCTGTACGATATTTTCTGAAAAAGAAGACTGGTATAAGGCATCCTTGAACGCTAAAGAAAAGTACGGTTTACCGCTTCATGTCCAGTTAGCGATTATGAGGCAGGAATCGAGTTTTAAACATGATGCTGCTCCTCCCAGGGAGACCTTTCTAGGTATTCCGTTATGGTGGAGAAAGTCGAGTGCCTATGGCTATGCGCAGGTTAAGGATGCAACCTGGGACTGGTATAAAAGCAAAACGGGAAACTGGAGTGCTGACAGAGATGATTATGCTGATGCTGTAGATTTTATGGGCTGGTATACATCAATATCCCAACAGGCTTTGGGAATTTCCAAGTGGGACACTTACAACCAGTATCTTGCTTACCATGAAGGACATGGCGGCTGGAAAAGAAAAACTTATCTGAAAAAGTCGTGGTTGGTAAAAGTCGCGAAAAAAGTCGAGCGCACTGCACAAAGGTATGCAAGTCAGCTTAAAAACTGTCAAGATGACCTGGCATCCTCTTCCTGGTGGTGGCCATTTAATTGACTTTTATGAAGAAACAGGGTGAGTCGAACTAAACCAGCAACCACCAGCTCGAAACTGGTGGCCTCTGATTATTGATGTGCACAGGTTCTTACCAGGAGAGCGTTTTTACCTGTGGATCAAACAGAATTCCCTGTACGAGTTCAGGATTGCCCATTTTTACCCCGTCGATAAAATCATTTTTAGTTAATCCTGCAGCTTTAGAACAGGCTCCACAAGCAATTACAATACCGCCATCGTCCATGAAGTCTTTCAGCATATCCTGAATGGATTTTCCATCTTTAGCCATCAGGCCGTGTACATGAGAGGCACGTTTTTTATCAATCAGATAAATGCCCCTTACATTCATCCAAATAGCAACGGGTTTGTAACCGTTTTTCAGTACTTTTTGATGTGCAAATAAGATGGCTTTTGCTGCTGCCCATGTGTCGTCAGTGGTCAAGTTGACAAACAAGCCTCCTTTGGAATCTGCAAAAGAGTTGCCAGAAACAATTAATAAAACCATGGCCGCAAAAACTGAAGATACTTTTCTCATATGATTCTCACCGATTTGTTCATTGAAGCGCTTATTTTATCTTTCAGCACTATTTCAAAATATGTGTCAAATTGTCGCAGTGCAGTATTCGAATTCAGCAAGGCTTAGTGTTATCTGATACAGTCCGATAGAATTAGTCTCAGGGCTTCTTTCTTGGATTACAAATCATTGATAGTAATCGCAAAGGACTCAACCTGCTGCCAGTCCGTATATTCTTGAACTGTGTCTGGATCGGTAGGGCCTTTTGTTATCCACATGATCAGGCGGATGATCTGTTTGTCGATAAAATTGTATATCGGATAATTCAGTTTGCCTGCAAATACGGCAACGCTGTCCGGTTTCCAGGGTATCTGGTTAATAAACTTTCTAAAATACGGGTTGGTGTCGGGCGAATTTTTTCCGGGCTTTCGAGCTACGAGATTAACCGAGAAAAACGCGCTGGGTTTGTTTTCCAGTGTTTCCTGGTTTTTATCGATAAACTGATAAACAGCCTTGGAATGTTTGCCATATCTGATACTGGCTCCAATGATGAGTTTGTCGTAATGGGTAATATTTAATGTATCGCTTTGTTCAACAGAAACCAGCGTAACAAGATTACCGTAGCCGGTTAACAAGTCCCGGATGTGTTTACAGATAAGCCTGGTATGACCATCAGTCGTTGAATAAATGATTAATATCTCTGACATGGTTATTGAAGGGCATCCTTTTTGCCCAGTAATTGATATAACACCGGCACCAGCAACAAGCTGACGAACATTGCAAACAACAGGCCTGATATCAGTGTCACTGCCAGTGGTTGCAGCATTTCTGAGCCTTCACCCCAGGCCAGGGCCAGTGGCAGCATACCGAATACGGTTGTCAATGTTGTCATCATGAT
>Ga0180433_10000678_pt1 | contig 58084 bp, 63 predicted proteins | sample SS_ome_8_FD_132980 | JGI IMG/M metagenome (GOLD analysis project Ga0180433, IMG submission 132980) | Hypersaline lake sediment archaeal communities from the Salton Sea, California, USA - SS_1_D_1 metaG | ecosystem: Environmental > Aquatic > Non-marine Saline and Alkaline > Hypersaline >... | reverse complement strand
GCACTTGCATTCTCTTTAAGACTATCATCCCATCCTTTGCTAATTTGGTGAGATACATCCCTATCTCACCTCCGAATGTATGGGATGATAGTCATCTATAAAAAAGGATTTCTACACGCCCGCGGCACCATAATCTTTTTATATGGCATCTATATTGTGATAATTGATACCACGCTACAAACTATCACAAAAAGGTGAAAAACCAATGAAAGACACAAGTAAAAAAACAGAAATGAGTCTCTATAAAGCAGGAATGTATTATGGGGCAATAAGCATCTATGATTTTTTAGCAGAGGGATAATTCTTACAGATGTTATGCCTCCGCCCTTTCTCTTTTTCCTTGGTGTTCGCAATAAATGTAATAAAAAAAGAAAAGTTTAATAATAATCATGCGATTTTTTTATTTCAAATTGCAGGAGAAGAGTAGAGATGAAAAAAATATATCCTTATTTTATATTTTGTATGTTACTGACATCCGCCTTCGTAGTCAGTAGTACATTGCACGCCTCTCGAGGAACCGATGTTGCAGAACTTCCGGCATGGTCAATAGGTAATTTTTGGATTTATGATATGAATTTTGATTTTACCTATTCGGGGATCTTTTCTATCGAAGGTAGTATCGATGATTTAAAAATGGTGGTTGTTGAAATCAACGAAACAACCGATGACTATGTTCTTAATATCACTGGAAACATTGATGCGTCGTTAAAAATCTTTGATATCTTTCCGGCAGGAAGTTTTGTTGGAAGGGTAACGGGACTTGCTCATATCGATGTTTCTACTCTTGCCATAAAAGATTTTCAATTCTACTCTGTGGGTACCTATTTATTAATGCACACAACGGTTGACATAGGAATGACCTTTGAACCTGCATTTGATTTCTTTGATTTCCCCATCAGTTCAGATGACGAACCTTGGAGTGCTGATACCTATGGGGCTCTTTCAGGTAATATAAAAGTGGGCGCCTTATTTAATCATGATTTTACTGCTGAAGGGCCTTTTGAAAATGAAACTATCCGCTATATCGACCGAGAAGACGTCACGGTTCCCGGTGGTAGCTATAACTGCTTTTTGCTCTCTGGTGCGATGGGGCCAAGTCATGGGGGAGAATCTTGGCTATGGTACTCGCCTGAAGCAGGTTATTTGGTAAAAGTTAGTGAAACTATCTATGGGTGGGAAGGTGTTGATGCTGTCATGGAATTGCCTCTAAAAGCAACGAACTATAATCCGGGGGATAGACCACCAAAGAACGTTGATATACACATCTATCAAGTACAAGACATAGACCCAATAGACTACCTTAGTCCACCAGAATGGTACTACACGGTAAAACTCATGTCAGGTACAAATATGCAATATCAACACAACTATAACACAGACGATGGCACGTACAATGGCAATTGGATCAGTGAACACATCTGGACAGCCGATACCACCCATCGATTTCAAGTCTATAGTCGCTATGTTACCGTGGAAATTCAGCTCATCGATTACGATGATTTTTGGGAAGGTGGAGAAGATGATGTTGCCGATATCAGCAGTGATCCGATACGAAGAACCTTTGTTGGTGTGTATGATTTGTTGAATAACGAGCTTACTGGAATCGGCGGAGCAACTGACTATCTTGAAATGCAAGGCCCTTGGTATTATACTAGTGGGGAACTTCCACCTGATGGCAGCACGAATGTCGATGAAGATGATGCATTGGTTCTCTTTAGCATCTCTGATGATTATGAGGCCCCTGAAAAACCGAATCGGCCTCTGGGTCCAACAGGTGGAAAGCCACGAATATCATATACCTATTCAACCTCGGCAATTGATCCCGACGGCGATAAATTGTATTACAAATGGGATTGGAATGATGGTACACAAAGTGATTGGATGGGGCCTTACAATTCTGGCGTTGAAATTGAAGCAAGTCACGCCTGGGACGAAAAAGGAGTCTATGAAATTAAAGTAAAAGCAAAAGACGTCTATGATGCAGAAAGCGACTGGTCTGATCCGCTGAGCGTGTCGATACCGCGACTACGATTTCCAGAAACGTCGTGGTTCATTCGAGTTTTAGAACGTTTTCCCCATGCGTTCCCCCTCATCAGACATCTTGTGGGGATGTAAAGAATACAAACGGTAGACATCTAATCGTTCATCATGGTACCACCGACTTTGCACAATCTCGTATGACTGCTTTGAGGAGAAGAGATACTTGTCAAGTTGTTTTTTGGGGGAAAGTGAACTAAAAATAAAATAGGCAGAACCTGCTGTTTTGAGATATGTCGACACTTCCGTAATAAATCGTTTTGTCACGGCTAGTCCATCGGCTCCTCCGTCTATTGCAACATCAAACCATCCACCTACCTTTTCTTTTTTTGCTGTAGGTAGATATGGGGGATTGAAAATAATGACATCAAACGTTTCGTTTGCCCCTATAGGATCAAAGAGATTTCCTTTTCGTACTTCAAAAGATCCTTTTATTTTTGAGCGATTTTTTTCATAATTGCGCTGTATAAGGCGTACTGCATGAGGATTAATGTCAGTGCATACAACTGAGGCGCCACGCTGTGCGCATACTAGTGAAATGAGACCGCAGCCCGCACCGAGTTCAAGGACACTTGCTTTTTTAGGCAGAATAATCGATTCTGATAGTCCGAAGGTATCTTCCGCTGGCTCGTATACCTCAGGATGCAGATCTATGGAGAGATCATCGTAGTGGAAGGAGTTGAATGGTTCTGACATTGACAACACCGTAACGCTGTTTTTTCATATTATAGTTAGTACAAGGCGTCTATGTTTAACAAACGTTCATAATCAATACATCGTGAGGGGAATAGCGTAGAGTATTAAACAAAGTTTTATAAAGTGAAAATGACTGCTCTCTGTACATGAATCAGGTAACAAAAGCACAGCTTATTATTGGTGTCTTAGCCTGTTTTTCAATTGCTTGGGGGCTACTCAAACAAACCATTCAACAAGCAACAGCTGCACCGCAAGATGCTTTGTTGCTCTACGGGGTGGCAATACTTCAATTAGTTGCGATATTCATTTTAGCAGTCATTCTGTTAGGATTGTTGGAATGGGTAAAAATCTTTGATATCAAGACAAACGCGCTTTTAACGCTCATTACGGTAGTGGGACTGCATCTACTCATTGTAATGTAACGTCTTATTTTTCATTCATCTTTTTTAACAGTTCTCGGAATTTCTCTTCACTCTCGCGAAGTGTTTTTTCTGCGACTTTTTGATCGGTTTTATCGGTGAGAATCATTGTAGCTCCATTTTCTCCATCTTCAAAGGAGGTAGGAAGGATACGGATGATGCAATATCGCTCTTCACCTTCAACATGAAATAAAAGTTCTTTTGTTACTTCATTCCCTTCAAGCGCATCTTGGATGTCTGAAGACAACTCCAGTTCTTCTTCAAGTATAGAAAGTGATGTATCGGTAACACTTCGACCGATAAGATCATCTCGCTCACATCGCATAAAGTGAAGTAAAGGATCATTGGTCATGACAATTTTCAACTTATCGTTAAAAATGATAAGATAATCTGAAGTATAGTTGATTATATTGCCAAGAGGGATGCGTCGAACCGGAAAAAAGACCTTGGCAGGGCCAAACGTTATCATCTCTACTAAACCAGAGATGCGCATGATGTCAAGATATTTAGCCACCGAATTTCTGTTTATCTTGATTTTTCTTGAGATGTCCGTTACTGTCATTCCTTTGGGGTTCTCCTTAAGAATTTTGGTAATCAACGTAATTTCCTGCTGATAACTGTCCATCTGTTCAAGTAACGGGTGTTCGCTATTTATGCATTTCTCTTTTGCCTTTCGTTAATGCCATGCAAAGAGCAAAAACTTTAAATACCATTTGTAGTATATCAGCATTGCAATGCGGTAATGCATGGCAAAGGTGGGGAAGTTGACGAACAAGAACCCTTATCAAGTAATACTTTTCTCTGCGAAACACTTTGGGGAGGCATTGTTATGCCTAGCTTCTCTCCCCCCTGTTTCCTCCTGTGGTAAGAGGTACCTCCATCCAGCATCCCATTCCCATCTCTCACATCAGTAATATGTGAGGGGGTGCCTCTTCTCCCTTTTTTTTGTTCTACATTCTTCATAACAACAAGATTATAATGAGGAATGCAATACCTTTCTAGGGCGTGTTATGAAGGTAGCACTTATCTCGATGAGACCAAAAATTGCTAACAAACAAGCAAATCTAAAAACGATGGAATCGTATGTCAAGAAGACCTCTGCCGATATGTACATTTTTGGTGAAATATGCCTTACAGGATATCGATGTAAAGATGAACTACGAGATCTGGCTGAGCCAGTTACGGGACCATCAATTTCGTACATGAAAAAAGTGGCGAAAGCACATACGTGTTATCTGATTTTTGGTATGCCTCTTCTCGATAAAACTATCAAAGGGCTTATTCACAATGCGGCTGTTCTTATTCATCCCAACGGAACTGTTGATACGTATAATAAATGGTTTCTTCCTACCTTTGGGCCATTCGAAGAAAAACTCTTTTTTGACGAAGGTGAGCACCTACCCGTGTTCAAAACAAAGTTTGGAAAAATCGGTATCATTATCTGTTACGATTTGTTTTTCCCTGAACTGTGCAAAGCATATGCTTTACAGGGCGCTGATATTATCATTTGTCTGTCTGCCTCACCGTCAACAACACGCAAATATTTTGAAACCTTGCTACCTGCCCGAGCAATAGAAAATACTGTCTTTATGATTTACGTCAATCTTGTTGGCACCCAAGAAGATTTAACCTTTTGGGGCGGATCACAACTTCATAGCCCACTTGGAACAGTGCTAGCAAAATCACCCTATTTCAAAGAAAGCTGTGTTGACTGTGATGTGGACCTAAACGACATACAACGTGCACGAGCAAACCGCCCTGTTATACGCGATATGCGACCAGAGATTTATCACGATCTGTACAACCTTTCACGCTATCATACAAAGCCTACAAAAAAATGAGTATCAGGTAAATAATACAAAAAGTATTTACCCATCAAGAGTATACACGGAAATCCTGAATTATGTGTTTTATTTGAGGGAGGTCAATGCCGCAGGGGAATGCTATGCGACTTCATGAATTGGATCTTATCGCTGTCCGCATTAGAAAACATATCATTGATATGCTTTATCGAGCAAAATCGGGACACCCTGGTGGATCTCTTTCAGCAGTCGATGCCCTCGTCGCTCTTTATTTTTCTCACATGCACCATGACCCAAAGAATCCGTGTGATCCAGACCGAGACCGGTTTGTGTTAAGCAAGGGACATGCAGCACCTGCACTTTATGCCGTATTAGCAGAATGCGGCTATTTTGATACTCAAGAACTTCAAAAATTGCGAAAGATGAACTGCATGTTGCAGGGTCATCCTGTGTGTACTCGTACTCCTGGTATAGAAGCGTCAACGGGTTCTCTTGGGCATGGATTGTCCTTTGCTAATGGTATTGCACTAGCAGGAAAGCTTGATAAAAAAACATATAACGTGTATGCCCTGCTTGGTGATGGAGAAACCAATGAAGGACAGATATGGGAGGCATCAGCAGCTGCTTCTCATTACAGGCTGGATAATTTGGTAGCAATGATTGATAGAAATTTTTTACAAATTGATGGAAAAACGGAAGAGGTCATGAGAATCGAATCGGTTACTGACCGTTGGAGCTCATTCGGCTGGCATGTCACCGAAGTTGACGGACATGATATCTCGCAAATCCTGGATGCATTACACGATTCGCATAAACACAAGAATCAGCCTTCCATGATTCTCCTCACTACGGTAAAAGGAAAAGGCGTTTCTTTTATGGAAAATAATGTTGATTTCCACGGTGTTGCACCAAACGAAATGGAGCATAAACTTGCCATGGATGAGTTGACACTTATGGAAAAGAAATTGGAGGCGTTGGCGTGAGTACCAAAGTCATGATAAATCCACGAAATGCCTATGGGGAGACTTTGGTTGCGTTAGGTAAGAAATATCCTAACCTTGTCGTCCTCGATGCCGACCTTTCAAAGTCGACAAAAACGATTATGTTTGCTAAAGCGTATCCCGAGCGATTTTTCGAGATGGGTATCGCAGAAGCAAATATGATTTCTACCGCCGCAGGACTGGCGTCGTGTGGCAAAATTCCATTCGTCAGTACCTTTGCAGTGTTTGCTACCGGTAGGGTATATGATCAGATACGGATGGACATTGCCTATTCAAAAGCAAACGTGAAGATTTTTGCCACCCATGGCGGTATTAGTGTTGGCAAAGATGGTGCAAGTCATCAGATGATTGAAGATATTGCTTTAATGAGAGTCTTACCGAACATGACGGTACTTGCACCAAGTGACGCACCACAGACTGGGAGAATTGTCGAGTTGATGGCTGCAACTATGGGGGGCATGTATGCGCGAGTGGGTCGCGCAAATGCACCGGTAATTTATGATAAAAAAGATCTTCGCAGCCTCAGGCTAGGAAAGGGAATTGTAGTCAATGATGGCTCGGATGTTACGGTGATTGCCTGTGGTACGATGGTTGAACCTGCACTTGAGGCGGCGCGAATGTTGAAAGCAAAAGGTGTGAGCGCACGCGTTGTTGATATGCATACAATCAAACCCCTTGATACCACCCTTGTCTTGCAATCTGCAAGAGACACACATGCCATCATTACTGCTGAAGAGCATTCAATTATTGGTGGTTTAGGCAGTGCTGTTGCAGAAGTTCTTGCTGAGAATCGGATAGCACTTCCCTTTGTTCGTATGGGTCTCAAAGATCAATTTTCTGAAAGTGGCGATCCTTCCGATTTGTTAGAAAAATACAAACTCAATGCAAAACATATTGTTAATAATTTGTTACAATTATTGAAGTAACTATGTATCTATTTCCAGACTACGATGGTTAAAACATCGCCATCTTGTAAGTGGTGATCCAATCCTACTTTTTGTATCGTATGTTTTGCTGAGGGGCCAGTGACTGCCGCATAGCGGAATTTTCGTTTGAATTCACGATGCAGTTTTCGGCACGCATCTTCGATAGTATTTCCTTCTTTGAGAATCAATGGCTCATTGTAATCAGTTTGTTTCCCCACGGGTTTCATATACACACGAATAAACTTTAGTTCAGTAAAGATTGCTTCACGCAATTCGGGGATTCCTGCACCCGTTTTTGCAGAAATTGAAATCACTTTCCATCCTTGCTGGTCGATAGTGTGAATTTTTTTCTTTAAAATTTCCTTACTTACTACATCTTCTTTATTGATAATTACTATTGCAGGCACATAGACTCGATTCTCAACAAAGACATCAATCAGTTGATCTTCAGTAATGTCTTCCCGTACAATAATATCAGCATTAATTACATACTCGGAGGCAATTGATTTTATTAGGTCTTCGTCAAGATGATTGAGGGATATTGTTGAGGCAACAGTAATACCGCCTTGTCCCGTTTTTTTTACAATCACATCAGGCTTGTGCTGATTTAATCGAAGACCTGCCATCTGCAATTCTTGTGCCATCAGCTGGAGTTGTCTCTCATGCTGTGCATCAATCATAAATAAAATCAAATCGACATTTCTTACGGCAGAAAGAATCTCACGGCCTCGCCCCTTTCCTTTTGACGCTCCGGTGATTAACCCCGGCAAATCCAATAGTTGAATCTGAGCGCCATTATATTTCATCATGCCAGGGATGACATCAAGCGTGGTAAATTCGTAGTCGCCAATTCTGCTTTTAGCATCAGTCAATTGATTGAGCAAGGTACTTTTGCCGATACTGGGAAAGCCTATAAGGCTAACAGTGGCATCTCCCGTTTTTTTAACAGAAAACCCTTTGCCTTTGCCACCCGCACTTTTGCGTTTGTCAACTTCTTCACGCAGGCGGGCAAGCTTTGCCTTGAGTTTACCAATGTGGTGCTCTGTTGCCTTATTTTTTTGAGTATTGAATATTTCCTCTTCGATATCTTTGATTTGCTGTTCGATTAATGAAGCGTCCATAGTTAAAAAGGCGATATACATAAGGGTTTAATAAAAACACGGTTAGGTAATATGGGTTCCTGTTTTGCCTTGAAATGCATCCCAGCCCTTTTTGACACTGGAGATAATAACTCGTTCTCCTCCTTGTTCTAAAAATCGAATGGCTGCAAGAATTTTTGGTCCCATGCTCCCTAATGGGAACTGTTCTTGCTCGTAGTATGTTTTTATTTGCTTGAGAGATACGTCTGTTAGTGCTTGTTGCTGTGGTGTGTTGTAATGAATATACACATAGTCTACATTGGTTAATATCATCAAGAGTTTAGCATCAATTGCTTCAGCAATACGTTCAGATGCCAAATCTTTATCAATGACTCCCTCCAAACCATTTAATCCCCATCCCTCTTCCTCGATAACTGGCATGCCTCCTCCCCCAGAGGCAATGACTACGGTACCATCCTCAAGTAAATTTTTGATGATCTCTCCCTCGACAATTGATTTAGGATCGGGGGAAGGAACAACAATCCGCCACCCGTCTTGTTGTTGGGTAACTTGATACCCTTCTTCCACCACTTCTTTTACCTCCTCATCGTCGTAGTAGGGCCCGATGGGCTTGGTAGGGTGTATGATGGAAGGATCATCTTTATCGACTAATACTTGAGTAATCAGGGCAACGACTGGTTTTTCTACCCGTGCTTTTTTTAATTTATTTGATAAGCATTGCTGAATCATATATCCAATATATCCTTCACTTTCGGCAACACAAATACCCAGAGGCATGGGCGGCGTGATGTCCCTTGCTAAATCATTTTGCAGGAGAATGGCACCGACTTGTGGGCCATTTCCGTGAGTGACAACTACTTCCCACCCTTTTTTTATCATGTGTACGATGGAGTCGCAGGCTTCTCTGGTGTTGTCAAATTGATCATAAATGTTGCCATCTTGGCCTCTTTTGATTAAGGCATTTCCTCCAAGGGCAACAACTGCTCGTTTCTTCATACTATAACGCAGGAAACAACTGACGATATAAAAACTATACTTGTAAATCGAGAGGGGCACATTGTTATATAGTGAATGATATTTGTGATACGACCGCATGTATCGAGATAGACGAGAGCGTTTAGTATCAACCTTGAAACACCAGGGAAGAATTACCTTGCCTGCAGTAGAACAGGCGTTTTTATCTGTTCCTCGAGAGGTCTTTTTGCCAGACGCGCTCAAAGATCAAGCATATGTAGATACGCCCTTGGAAATTGGTCATGGACAAACCATCTCTGCACCGCACATGGTGGCGATTATGTGCGAAGCACTTGACATCCACTCTCATCAGACTATTTTAGAAATTGGCGCGGGATCAGGATATCATGCAGCAATCGTTGCACATATGGTTGAAACTACTGGTCGTGTGTACACGATTGAACGTCATGCATCCCTTGCCAACCAAGCAAAAGAAAACCTCAAAAGAGCAGGGGTTACTAATGTGCTGGTTGAGCAGGGCGATGGATCAGAAGGATTGCCACAATATGCCCCCTATGATCGTATCTATGTTACCTGTGCCTCACCAGATATTCCACAACCCCTTATAGATCAACTTGTTGATGGGGGAAAGCTTCTCATACCTGTTGGGAGAATGGTTTGCACGCTCAAACGCATCGAAAAAAAAGGGGCCGCTATTGCCGAAACAGATCTAGGCGGTTGTGCCTTTGTACCGCTTGTCGGCAAACATGGTTTTTAACGTTTATAGCCTATATTGCGCAGAAACGACTTTCTCCAAGCAATATCTTCCTTATTCTCTAATCCTTTAGGCGTATATCCATCAATTACTCCAAGAATGCCTCGTCCCTTTTCATTGCCAAATGCTCCTTCTGCAACAACAACCTTTGTGGGATTTGCCGTTGCACAATAGATGGAGCACACCTCGGGAACTGCCTTGATAGCGTTAAGCACATTGAGAGGAAAACATTCCTTCATAAAGATGACGAATGAATGTCCAGCGCCAATTGAGAGAGCATTTTTCTCAGCGAGTTTCTGTAATCCCTGATCGTTTCCTTCACTGCGCACCTTACAAGCGCCACTGGCTTCACAAAACGCAATGCCAAATTTTGCTTGAGGTACAGTATTTGCCATGACCTCATACAAATCCTCAACGGATTTGATGAAATGGCTTTGCCCCAGTATAAAATTCATATCTTCAGGTTTTTCAATCTCAATCGTTTTAATGGTAATGTCCCCCATACTTGTTCCTCCATTACTTTCTAGTACTATGTGGCATAGTGTACAAATTATATAAATTATAGTTTTCTCTTGAGTAACACTCTAAGAAACATCTTGACACGGTACTTGCTACTTACTTTTTGAATAGTGCTTGCTCCACTCTGTTCGTCGAGGTATGCGTTTGAGATCGAGCATGTTCTTCTGGCATTTATTTTTGCAAAAATAGAGCACCGTTCCATCTTTTTTCACATACATTTTTCCTGTACCCGGTTCGATACCTGTTCCACAGAATGAGCATGACCTTCGTTCGACCATATCTATTACCTCTACCGCGGCCCACCAAGACGTCTTGCTTCTCGTTGTGTTTCACTGAGCATTAGAATATCGCCAAGCTGAACAGGGCCGATGACATTTCTCGTGATAATCTTTCCCTTGTCAATACCATCAAGAACTCGTACTTTTACTTGGGACGCCTCACCAGCCATACCGGTACGATCGATAATTTCTACCACTTCACAAGGAGTTCCTTCTATCATGTGTCTAACCCTGTTTTTTCAAGCCTTCAATTTTTTTCACAATATTTTCGATTCCTGCCTTGTCTTTTCCCATATTGACAATAGCTATGGACGCAGTTGGTACATGCAATCCTGCAGCGTTACCAAGTTCTTCCTTGCTAGGAACATAGGCATACGGAATGTTTTTTTCTTCGCAGAGAATCGGCATATGGGCAAGAACCTCTTCTGGCGAAACATCTTCAGCCATGACCACAAGTTTTGCTTGTCCACGTTCAACTTGCTTTGTTGTTTCATTTGCGCCTTTGCTGATTTTTCCGTTATCTCGTGCTTTCTCAACAAGATCATAGGCTAAATCTTGTACCTCTTTTGGTGTTTGAAATCTTACATACATCGCCATATTTTAGCCTCCTTTCGAAGCATTCATCGATAGATTTCTCTAAGGAATGTAAACGTTGGAATGTGGGGCACCTATAAAAAGCTTTTTCAGCAGCATTAGATAAAGGTGCATAGACTGCATCAGAGAGGAAGCGGTACTCGTTCGACTTCTAATCCGTCTGCGGTTGGATATTCTTCCACCAGAAAGCAGTCATATCCTTTCTCTTTTAAGTGTGTTGCAATCGTTTCCAGAATCCATGGTGCAAGTTCGATTCGTTGCTTTTTGCTGTTTACCACGATGTGTTCATCTGCTATCTGGAATTCTTGCTGCATACGTGCACGGAGGTGTAGCAATGATTCATGCGACGAATACACCACTCCTTTGAGTAAGGTGCCATCATCGCTAATAATTTCGTGAGGTTGAGCAACATGTCGCGCTCGCCGTTTGATTCTGTTAGTCAGTTGTACACCATCCTTAAACGAAGAAGAGCAGTAGTGAACGCCTATATCAAGATCTTTATTGGCTACGCGTTCAAGAATGTCATATGCACACTCTTGACTTCCTTTCACTGCCGCAGAAATGTCATCTTTTACAGTGCAGTGTTTAGCAGTCAGTGCTTCTGCATTGCGCTCAGAAAATTCAAGTTCATTCATATTTATCCATTGTAGTTCTTGCTGGTTTCCCCATTGTATGAGCGCAAGTATTTCTTGTTTTTTTTCAGGTAATATGGGGATTTCAAGTGCAGTATCTACTGCAAGAGATGCCGTATGTTCGATCACTGAGCAAAGAGAACTATTTTGCATGTTACTCCAATGCGAAGGAGTAGGATGGAATCGTATCTCATCAAGGCCTGCATCAACAAGATCATCGATATGTTCTGCATTCTGTAATCCTGAAGTATAAAGATGAATGTGAAACGATGAACCAAACGCATCCTTCAGTAATGAGATATACTTGCATGTTCGTTGCCACACAATAAGTGGATCTCCTCCTGTAATACCTGCTCCTTTGGCATCGATGTATGTTGCTTCTTGAATAAGTTTTTCAGTGTCATTCTCGTGGTCTAGTTCCCACTCATCAGCAAAAATACGATCGGTTCCACCTTTTTCAAAACTTAGCGGGCAATAGAAACAGGAAGCAGGACATTGACCAGTGATTAGTACTACCAGCTTTGCCCCTTGCGCGCACATCTTGCAGGCTGGCGAAAGAGGGGCAAGATATATGCTCTCGTTAAGCCAAGTGCGTATCTTGCTCATCTCTTATTCCAAACCATGCTGTGTAATGGTAAACATCGCTGTTTTTCCTTCGGGCTGTGATCGATGTTTCATAATAGTCGCTTGTCGTTTTCCAATGCCCACTCGTTCAAATTTAACGATTGTTTTTGCTATATGTTCAATACCTCGACCTGCAAAGGGTAAGACGTCATGATCTTCAGTTGAATATACTTGTCCGGCCAATATCACATAAAAACCTTTTGTACGGGCAGCTACTTGGAGTGTCGTAATTTGTCTATTGAGCGCACGATTCACTCCTTCTTCGTCATATTCAAGTGCCATGCGATAAAACATATTGAAACTATCAATGATGACCATCCCGATACCGTCTATGTTGATGGCTTTTGTAACCATCTGTTCTTGCTCTTCAAATGAGGTTGGCGTAAAAAAAAGGGTATGTGAGAGAATTTTTTTGTAGTCATACCCATCGCAGAGTTGCCGGAGACGCTCAATCGAAATGCCATCTGCATCAATGTATGCTACCTTTTCTCCCGAGGCAATGCATTCCCGAGTAGCCTGGAGACAGAAATTTGTCTTCCCGCTACCCGCTTCACCATAAATTTCCGTAATGGTGCCTTCTTCTACGCCGCCTCCCAATAACCTATCGAGAGGATTACAGTTGAGCAATAACCGCTTCATCGTACATCCCGACAGCAAACAAGAGCATAAAAAGGTTTTTTAATGCAGCTATCTCTGTTACCCACTGCTGCCATTCAAATGACAGAGATGGTACAACACCTGATGTGCCTTTAGCACATCTTTTTCTTTGACAAAGAATAACATCTCTGGAAAGCAACTCATCATTTCGATGATGTTAATGTTATTGATCGCCAACTCGTTTGCTATCACTGCCAAAATACCGTGCGTGGTTTGCATTTTCGGATGCATGTTCATATTAATTTCTGCGATTTGAGTTTCAACCTTCAATGTTTTTCCTTTTGGAAAGAGTTCCATGACACTTTCGAGATTTTTTTCATCAACAAGCACCCGGATGGATTCATTGGCCTGCATAACTCGCAGCACTTCGCCACGAACATATTCGATAAGGCTGAATAACTCTGGTAACAAATGCTGCACTTCTTCGTCTTTTATTAATGAAATTTCTGCAAGTCCGCTTCTGGTGGAAAGATTAACTGTTTGGCCAATGAGCTTAGCGGCAATATTAAACACATCATCCTTTTTTCCCACCTCGTAGCGTCGTATGGCACTAATGATAGCATCTAGGCTGGTGTCTAATTTTTCTTGTTTGAGGATATATTTTGCCAACGCTCGAGCATTAATTAATCCTCGACTCAACTCTTGTTTAATGCACGGATTGCTGTCTAAAAACTTCCACACGATCCCTACCGTGTTTTTCATACTAACAGTATTACATATTATATTATTTAACGTTTGCTATATATGTTTTATTTTTGTTAAATTTAAAATAAATACATAAAATATGCTAAATTTTTTTTAGTTATGTAAAAATACAGCTTTTTAGGTTAAATATGTCATCTTTTTTATATACTTACACCAACAGAAGTATATTGAGTAAAAGAAGAGGTGAAGCCAATGGTAAAAAAAGAAGTGTTGGATTTAGAGACCAGAAGAAAAGTCTACAATTTCATTTCTTGCCATCCTGGATTGCACTTAAGCGAACTCTCGAGGAAATTAGATATTCCTGTTAGTACGATTAACTATCATCTTGGATATCTCAAAAAGCTGGGAACTCTCGTTGCAAAACATGAAGGACGATATGTCCGCTATTATATTCCCCAGAAGATAGGGGTATCAGATAAAAAAATTATCAATCTTTTGAGACACGATACCCCTTTTCGTATTGTCATGTATTTAATGCAAAATCCCAATTCGTCCCAGATATGTATTAGTAAATATCTCAAAAGACACCCTACTACTATCTCATTCCATCTAGATAAATTGCTTGAGGCAGACATTATTGAGTATACGCCCAATGGTACAGAGCTCCAATACAAGATTAAAAACGAACCAGAACTCATTGATTTATTCACCAAATATGGAGATAGTTTACTGGACGACCTTAATAATAATGGATGATACTTTACGCGTAATTCTATCTGTTTTCACACTAGAGTTTCTTTAAGCACGCATGCTTTGCATTTCTTTTGTGAGGTCGGTTCTCCACACTCACTACATTTTTGTAAGATGCCTGGAGGATATTTTTCATAGAGCACATCCCTAATGCTTTCGTAACTGTTTAAAATGCTATGTCGCGTTCCGGGAGTTTTATATTCTAACGTGTCCAGTATGTCGCGAAATTCTCCGCGCAGGGCATGGATTGCATAGGGGCATTCACCATCAAAGTATTCGGTGTGCTTGAGAATGGCATAGAGTGTTGTTTCTTTCTCAGGGATTGTCCGTAATGGCATAAGGCGAGGCACTAGCCCTGGTTGAATCTTGTGATGGGGGCCAAGCCGTGCAAGTCTTTGCATGTCCCCATTGACAAAATTCATCAAAATCGATTGCGCCATGTCATCAAGATTATGCCCGGTAACTAATCTATCGATTTCTAGGTTCTTTGCTGTCACATTGAGGCAGAACCGACGGAACACGCCGCAATAGCTACACTCACCCACACCTTCTTTTTTTCGTGCAATTTTGTCCATTGTTGTACCTATGGTAGTTTCAAATGACACGATATGATGTTCGATACCTAATCGCGAGCAATTGTCGGCAGCAATAGATATACTCTTATTTCGGTATCCTTGTATTCCTTCGTCTACCGTGATCGCTACAATGCTAGTGTCTGTTCGTTTCGCATAGATGTCGTGAGCCAGATGAAGTGCGACAACACTATCTTTCCCCCCAGATAGTGCTACGCCAATCGTACAGCCCTGCTCTGTTTTTCCTTGTTTTTTAATATCCTTTTTGACTCGTCGTTCAACATATTGCAGAAAATGATCTTTGCATAAATGCGTACCATTGTATCGAATATAGGTCACTGCTGGTTTCTTACACTTGCTGCACAGTTTAGTCATCATCACCAAGAATATCTTCTCAATAAAATAGTTATGGTTGAAGGGCATCTGCCCAGAGTTCAAAACTGATAATGGGGTGCTCTAACGAAAACGAGGAAATGGTTCTGGGATGTACTTCTCCAAATAAGCCAATATCTTTCTTGTTGATTATAACTGAAGCACATCTCCCTTTGACAAACCCTGGATGATCGTTGTCTGTGATAGTGTATGAAACACCACTGTCGCGCATGATGGCGTCAACCAATGATTTACACTCGGTGAAATTTGCTTTTGCATCAATCTTTACTGCAGCAAGATGATGGTAGTTGTGGTGTTGTTTGCCAACAACGATACCAAGTTCAAAAATCTGTTGAGGTAGCGGGTGATGTCGATTCTCATTGAGAATTTTTAGTAACGAGGACAACAGTCCTACTCGTAAGCAAGAATAGTCTTCGCTGATGGGATTGTCAATTTGGACTCGTTCGCTTTCCTTAAGTCCTATTTTGGCAAATTCATCATGTTCGTTTGAGATGGTAAAGGTTGTTACTTCATGAAACCCGAGGCCAATCATAATCATTCGTAATCCATCATATAACTCCTGTTTTGGTAACGTTTTTCCAAAGGTTAATGCCTTGGGAAAATCAGTTGCAAATCTATCAAATCCATAGCCAATTGCCACATCTTCGACTAGGTCAATTTCATGCAAAATATCAGCACGCCATGCTGGAATGTCCACCTCAAGCACCTGCTTTGTCTTGCATTCTGCGTGGTATCCCATTTTTTCTAAACACTTCTTTATTTCATTCTCTTTAAGTGCTGTCCCTAGCATCTTATTGACATAGGTACGTGATAATGATCGTGTTGTCGGCGTAAGATTGGGAGAGACATATGTTATTTTTCCGTCACGGACTGTTGTTGAAAATAGCTTTGCTCCTCGCTCTGCGAGGGCAGTTACAATAATATTGAGGGCATAGTTGATGGCATTCAAATCAGTTCCAGTTACATCGATAAATAACTCAGTGGTAAAGGGAGTTACTTCAGTCAATGACCCATTAATGATGGGGGGAAACGAAAGAACATTGTTATTTGCATCGACGATTAATGGATAGGTGTTGTGTCCTTCCAAGATATGGGCGTAATCGACACCTTTTTCGTGTTTTTCAAGAATTTCCTGCAAAGTCATCGATTCAACCTTTGCGAGAGGGACAAATTCAACAGCATCGGGGTTAACTGCTTTGTAGGTAAATGGGGGTTGCACCGGTTCAAAATTGTGAAGGCCAATGGCAACTTTTTTACGATTTCTCCCCAAACCAAAATGAAGTTTTTCTTGTAAATCCATAAGTGAGGCAATGAGCTCATCGGTCATAGTCACGTTTTTAACCAGTGCTGTTGTCACAAACGGACGAACCGTTTTGACCGAAGGATCAACAGTAAGATGAATGTCTGATTTTTTTGTTTGATATGTCTTCAATCCTAGCTTAAATCCAAAAAATGCTCGACAGGCACGAGCAATACCTTCAACAGAGGTCAAGTCAGGTCGATTGGGAAAAAATTCAATACTCACTTCATTGCCATCGACTTTATCAATGTCGGCTCCAATCAGAGGCAATCGCTTGAGTAACTCTTTTTTTGAAATGGCATATCCAAGAAGCTTGCTAAAGTCAGTATAATCAAAGGTAACAACGGGCATATGGAATGTGAAATAGGTTTTTGGTATATTTGATTTTGGTGGCTTTGATGCGGAAACCGTGAAAAAGTTATTATAAATTCTTCTAATACATTGCACCGTTGGCAGAGGAGCTATGACACGATATAAACTTGCGCTGTTTGATATGGATGGAACCTTGCTTCAGGGCCGGTCCATCTTTGTGTTTGCTGAGAATAAGGGTTTTACTCAAGAAGTAAAGCGATTGATAAGCGGCTCATTTCCCTTTTATCAGCGAAGCATTGAAATTGCAAAAGCGTTAAAGGGAATGAACGGCCAGGATCTCCTCCAAATTTTTCGAAATATTCCGTTACAAAAGTATGTTCTAGAAGTTATCAATGAACTGAAGAAACAAGGAATAGTGACAGGGATTGTCACTGACAGTTATCAATTTATTGCTGAAGATCTACAAAAACGCTTAGGGATGGATTATGCCTTTGCCAATAATCTTATAATGGATGAAGGTGTTGTAACAGGTGAATTGATAATTCAAAATGCCCAATTGGTGCCTGATGTCATTACGGGGGGCATCTATTCCATTTGTAAAGGCTGCGTGCTGGATCATCTTTGCGCGCAATTGGGTATCAGTTTGGGTGAGGCAATCGCTGTCGGTGACGGAAAGGTTGATGCAAGTATGTTACAAAAAGCAGGACTGGGCATCGCCTTTAATGCGCCGTCAGAAGTACAGCAATGTGCTGACATTAGCATTACTGATATGAGGATGATATTGCAACTGTTAGAAGAAAGGTGATAATATGGATATAAAACAAGATCACATCACAACGCTGCACGACTTTTGCGTTGATGAAAAGGAATTGATGAAAAGTGTTTGCGATGCAACAGCGGTTCGCCCTGCATCCATTGTTATGCCTATGCTATATCGAGAGGTGAAAAGTGATGCCCTGATCAATATTGTTAAACAATTGAATCAATGCGATTACTTAAACGAAGTGGTGATATCACTAGCAGCAAAAAATGACACAGAATTTACCCATATTAAACGATTTTTTTCACAACTAGAAATTCCTCACATGATTATGTGGTGCAATGGGCCAAAAATAAACAAAATATTGGAGGAACTTAAGAACGAAGGATTAAACTTGAAAAGATATTCGGGGAAAGGACGAGACGTATGGCTTGCACTTGGTATTGCCAGTCTCCACTCTTATGCAATCGCGTTGCATGATGCAGACATTCATGGATACACGAGTATGATTCCCACTAAGATGCTGTATCCTCTTGTTGAGCCAGAAATTGATTTCAAATTCAACAAGGGATATTATGCTCGAGTAAATCGAGAAAAAAACGTGATGTACGGTAGAGTGTTTCGACTGTTTCTTCATCCTTTGCTCCAATCGTTAGTTGAGTTAATAGGTGAAGAAACAGATTTCGTGCGATTTTTACGATCATTTCGTTATCCCATCTCTGGGGAATTTGCGCTCACCAGCAATTTAGCGCTCGATGTCGATCTCCCTGGGGATTGGGGACTAGAGATTGGCATTATGGCTGAAATGTACAGAAACGTTGCACCAAAAAGCATTTGTCAAACAGATCTTGGATTTTATGATCACAAACATCAGAAAGTAGGAACAGAAGAGAGCGGGCTTATCAAGATGAGTGGAGATATTCTCAAAACATTGCTGCGTGTACTCATCGAGCAAGACCATGTAAAAATATCAAAAGAATTTCTCATTTCTTTGAGAGTGCTCTATCAAAAAAATGCACAAGACAATATCCGAAAGTATCATGCAGACGCTCATTTCAATACCTTGCAATATGACCGACATGCAGAGGAAACAATGGTGGAGCATTTCAATCGACAGATTACGAATGAAGGAATTAAGTATTTGAGAAAACCTGTTGGAACTCGAATACCCGATTGGCTGAGAACAATATCTGCACGAAAGAATGTACGAGAACAATTACTTGATATTGTTATTGCTGATAATGGAACGTGACATCAGCCAAACAGCACCCGTATTTTTTTGATACTTTCAGAATAAACAAGCTACATTTCCTTCTGTTAGCTAAAGAATGCTTCAATTGCCAATCCAGCATAGTGTGCAGCAATAATAACAATAACAGCAATGATGAAATGTTCTGCAACAACGGACCATGTTCTTGCTCCTTGCTCTTTGGCAATAGAATAACTAAAAACACACAGGACAGACAACCCCCAAACGATGTTGGCAAGGATGGCAAGGTCAAGCTCAAGAAAAAGAATGGGAATAATAAAGGAAGATGCAATAGCAAACTTGCAGAAAAATGTTGAGAGGGTCGACTCCCAAACTTCTTTAGTTGTATGCTTATTTTCTGCCTCTTCAGAGACATGAATGCCTAAGGCATCTGAGAGGGAATCTGCAATAGCAATAGTCACTACGCCGCCGATAACTGCAGGTTTCAAGTGGGTCCCTGCACTTAGACCAACCATCAGACCTAGTGTGGTAATGACGCCGGAGGTTACACCAAAGCTAAATCCCACCTTCACTGAATGTTTCATCAATCAGGACAATCGTTGTCACCTACATAATAGTTAGTGAAAAAGCAATGGCAGGACAGATACAGCAAATCTTTTAAACCAGTGATGGGCATGCTGATCTGGTTCCAATGAAAATTCTTGCAACGGCAGACCTCCATGGCTTCCAATATCGGCTAAATCTTCTTTTAAAAAATATTGACATCTATCAACCTGAACTGGTAATACTTTGCGGTGATCTCACGCAGTTTGGGCCAGGAGATGTTGCAAAACAGTTTCTTGATCAGATACCGGTCCAAACTCTTGCAATTCCCGGCAATATTGATTCTCAAGATGTAAGTGAGGCAATTAATGCAAGCAGAGCAACAAATATGGACATGAAGCGAATCGAAAAAAACAACATTCCTTTTGTAGGCATAAGCGGTGTAAACCATTATAATATTGAACAAGCATTAACTAAAAAAACACCGAAGATTGATAGACAGACAATACTTCTCTCTCATGTTCCACCGTTTGGCTTCCAGGACAAAGTGTTTCTGGGCATGCACTCTGGTAGCAAGGAGTTAAGAACAGTGGTTGATACCTATAAGCCACGTCTTGTACTCTGCGGGCATATCCATGAAGATCCGGGATGCACCGTTACCAAATACACTATCGTTGTAAATTGCAGTATGGGAAAACGGGGAGAAGGTGCACTTATCACTATCAATTCTTCTATCGACGTGAAAATGTTGGAATAAAGATAGCCCCGTCCAGATTCGAACTGGAGTCACGAAATCCAGAGTCTCGTATGATTGACCACTACACTACGGGGCTATGCAATTGACATCGCGCAAAAGCCGTAATATACGCATTTCTTATAAGAGTATTTACTTGGATGATTTATGCTGGTAAGAAGGTTTATAGGTGGGGAAGGGTATATGATGCCGTGGTGTCTTTCGAAATGTTGCTAACTGAGGAACATGTGCGATTTTTCCTTGTCCTTCTTGTAGCGATAATTGCTGTTACGCTGGCTCATAGTATTATGAAGCTGGTGATAAAAAAGTTTGCTGGCAAGAAAAAAAGTTACAGCCAATTTGTCATTAAAAAATTATCAAAGCCAACGTTCTATCTCATTTTTTTCACAGGATTGTTTGTTGCCTTGAGAAACCTTTCCGTAACCAACAGATACACGTTTACCATTGGTAGTAGTGTTCATAACTGGGTTGATGGAGTTTTTTTTGTTTTACTTGTTTTTCTTTTAGCACTATTCATTTCTAGACTAATCGGTATTTTCATGGTTGGTTGGCTTAAAGTGACCAAAAGTTTCGATAGAACTCCAGGACTCATCAATAAAATTGTTACTGCTATTATTTATGTCGTTGCAATTTTCGTGGTAATGGGCTACTTTAGTATTGATATCACGCCCATGATTGCTGGTGTGGGACTCGGTGCCCTTGCTATTGGTCTTGCATTACAGAGTACTCTTTCAAACTTTTTTGCTGGTGTCCATTTGTTGTCAGATCGCCCCATCAATGTAGGAGATTTTATTGAATTGGGTCCAGACACGTCAGGCACTGTTGAAGATATTGGTTGGCGATCAACACGAATACGACTTCTTACTGATAATCTATTGATTATTCCCAATGGGAAGCTTGCAGAGAGTAACATCATCAACTATTCGATGCCCAAACAAGATATGGCTATCTGGGTTCCTTGCGGTGTTGCATATGAGTCAGACTTACAAAAAGTCGAAAAAGTTTCTCTTGAAGTTGCCAAAAAAATTCAGGAAACTACCCCTGGAGCAGTTAAAGGATTTCAGCCATTATTTAGGTATCGAGAGTTTGGCGATTCTAATATTAATTTTATCACGATTTTACGGGTTGAAAAAGCCAAGGATCGATTTGTTGTACGAAACGAGTTTATTAAAGCTTTGAAAGAACGTTTTGATAAAGAGCATATTGAGATATCCTGGCCCATTGTGAAAATTTATAACGTAAAATAGTGGTGAATAATTATGCCACGGTTTATAAAAAGAAGCTCGAAAATGCAAGGACTCCCCCCCGGTTCTCTTGTTCACATTGGTGAACAGAAAACAGAGAAAGTAAAGATTACGGTTATTGATTATCATGCCTCTACGTTTGGAGAAAAGGTAGTTAAAACCGTTGAGGAATGCTTTGCATTTAAAAGAAAACCGACGGTTACTTGGATCAACGTTGATGGTCTTCATGAAATTGACGTTATCGAAAAACTTGGCACCTGTTTTGACGTTCACCCCTTGGTGTTAGAGGACATACTCAATACCGATCAACGGCCCAAGATGGAGGATTTGGAATCCTACATCTTTTTGGTTTTAAAAATGCTTTATTCTGATGAAAAACATCGAGAGATTCATAGCGAACAAGTTAGTCTTATACTTGGTAAAAATTTTGTGATATCGTTCCAAGAAAGTATGGGTGATGTGTTTGATGCGGTTCGTGAACGACTTCGTAGTGGTAAAGGGCGCATCCGAAAAATGGGTCCGGATTATCTTACCTATGCGTTACTCGATGCCATCGTGGATAACTATTTTGTCATTCTTGAGAAAATCGGTGATAAAGTGGAGAGTATGGAGGAAGATTTGGTCTCCAATCCCGTTCCAGAAACACTTCAGCAGATTTATAATTTAAAACGGGAGATGATTTATCTTAGAAAGTCAGTATGGCCGTTAAGAGAAGTCATTAATGGTTTGTTGCGTCAAGAATCTAAACTTATCAGGAAGGACACACACGTCTATCTTCGAGACTTGTATGACCATACCATTCAAGTCATCGATACCATTGAAACCTTTCGTGATATGATCTCGGGCATGCTTGACATCTATATGTCAAGTGTGAGCAATAAAATGAATGAAGTCATGAAGGTGTTGACTATTTTTGCCGCTATCTTTATTCCCTTGACGTTTGTCGCTGGCGTATATGGGATGAATTTTGACCCATCTGCATCACCATTTAATATGCCTGAATTGGGATGGCCGTTGGGATATCCCTTGGCACTTGTCGTGATGATTGCTGTTGCTATTACGATGTTGGTATACTTTAAAAGAAAAAAATGGCTCTAGTTTTCACTCTTTAGCCATTTTTAAAAATAAAAAAAAGAAAAAAGTGTTTGATTATCGAACAAAGTCGATATCAAACTTGTTGCTAGCAACGGTTTTTATAGGTCGTTCATGTGCTGACGAAAAACCTCTTGGCCCAAGCAGATTTGGCGATTGCACACCGGTCATAATAGCCATAACACGGCATTTTCCTTCGAATTCTGGCAAGACGCGTGCACCGAGAATTACGTTTGAGTAGCAGTCCAAATCTTCTGTGAGTTTCTTCGCGACATCTTGTACATATTTCAAGCTCATATTTGGTCCGCCAGTAATATGCACGAGTGCACCATTTGCTCCTTTGTAGTCAACGTTGAGTAAGGGGTGGTTCAATGCTTCTGTGACAATAGTCTCTACACCAGCATCCTCATCTGCTTCTCCCCAGAGCATAACAGACAATCCGCCCGTATCCATAATGGTTTTCATATCTGCATAATCTAGGTTGATGAGAGAAGGAACGGTAATAGTCTCCGACAGCCCCTTGACCGTTTCTGCAATCATTTGATCCATTACAGAAAATGCCTGATTGATGGGTAAGTTCGGGACAAACTCCAACAGTTTATTATTGTCAAGAACAACCGTGCTGTCTGCCTTGACTCGTAATAGATCAAGGCCCTCATCCGCTTTGATGAGACGGGCTCTCTCGACGTTGAATGGTGTTGACACCATACAGGTGACGACGGCATTGTGTTTTTTTGCAGTCTCTGCAACAACTGGTGCAGAGCCAGTACCTGTACCGCCACCCATGCCTGCGGTGATAAATACGAGATCAGCATCTTTAATCAATTCTTCTATTTCTCTGCTTGACTCTCTAGCAGCGCGCTCCGCAACTTCAGGAAATCCACCGGCACCTAATCCTCGGGTAATGCTACTTCCAATTAACAGCTTGTGATCTGCTTCTACTAAATCCAATGCCTGCTTGTCGGTGTTAATGGCAATGGTTTCGGCGCCTTTTACGCCGAGTTTATTTAATCGTGTTATTGTGTTCCCACCGGCACCACCACAACCGACGATTGTAATGCGTGGAGTGCCAAACATATCGTCATCAAGTTTCAATCTGCTTTCTTCTTCGTTTTTATTTTCTATTGCATTTGTTATAAAAGTTTCCATATTCTTATTTCCGCTCATACCATTCCTCCTATACTGGTAGTTTGAAGGACGCCTTCCATCAAAGGCGCCCTTCGAAAGGGGTGCATCCCATCCCCTATATGGCTCTAACCATCATTTTTTCATGTAAGGTTCTATGGATTCAACCGCAAGTTCCAATTCCTGCACTTTTTTAATTTTCTCGGCTTTTTCAATTATGTTATTTGCATAATTTTTAATGAAGTCGTTTACTGCATGCCGTATGACTTCTGACCGAGTGGAAAACTCACCAGCTCTCACAAAAAGATCGATCGAGTGAATATCGTGTTGAGGCAATCGGATTGTGATACGGTGTGTTTCCATACTTCTCCTCACATTTGTTGTCATTTTGACGCCATTTGTCCGTCGGGTGTATGTCTCTTATACATCAATTGAATGACAAACGACATCTTTTGTCTGACAAACGTAAAAAGAATAAGTAGCTGGGTTTAAATATTTTTCGCTAGACGAAGGGAAGATACATTATGCCGGTACAATATGCCCAAAGGCAACCGTGCCAGAAACTTTTTCAATCTTAACTTTTACTGTGGATCCTTTAACTGCACCGGAAATGTACACAGTATATTTGTCAAAATATGCAACACCATCGCCTTTTCTACCAATATCTTTGATGGTTAAGTCGTATGTCTCGCCCTCTTTCAGCGATGCTATTGGTTGCGGCGTGGTCTTTTTCTTTTTTGATTTTACTGACCGGAACGCACCACAGGCATCACAACGGAGTAGCATCATTCGCCCTTGCTTGACGAGATGAGTATCTGGTCTATTACATTCGGAGCAAATCACATACGTGTCGATGTATTCCTTTAGTTTATCTTGTATTTGTTTGGCTGGTATTTTTCCCTGAAATACTACTCGCCCACTTTCCATTTCTCCAGCAGTCCCCACGGCACCAAGAAGAAATTTTAATACAAGGTCTGAATCGCGGTTTATCGCATCAGAGATGCGATCAAAGTTTTTAATAACGGTTGTATTTCCCTCATAAAAAATTTCTGCTTTTGGTAATTTGAAACGATCGTCTTCGATTTTTTCGGTGGATGTACTGTCCAAAACGCGCTTTAGCAGATTTTTGTAGTCAGGATTGGTCATAGCTCTTAGGGCTAATATGATCCCGCACTAAAAACCTTCCGTTAAAAAGAATTCCCCCTCTATGTGTTTGGAGCCATATGCCTGTCACTTAATATTTTAGTATGCGAGGTTTAACCCTCACTCCCATGACAAGCATACCGTCTTTCATTGCCTCTTCTGCAACTTCCGTCTTCCTTGTATAAATCTTACTACTTCCTCTCGTCCAATGCCAGATAAATTCGGACATATGTCTCCCCCATACGTACCAATATAATACTCGACGAGTAATTTGTCTCTCCTTTAAATAATTTGTTAAATAAATGGCTTTGCACATAACCTTTTCATGATGCTATCTTGTGCATAAACTCATCTGTGAATTTCTTATTTCTGGAGAATAGCTTCGCAAACAGTGTCTCCTTTGCTTCTCCTTTTCGTGACAGTAAGTTTGACGTTTTTGTTAATTCCTTCAATTAAACCAAAATCATATCTATCAATGGATGCACAATGTTTCGAAGTCCAATCATCTCGGTCTTTAAATCTGCAATCTGTAACATGAATCACAATTTCATCTTCAGTTTCTTTTACTATATGGCTTTTCATAGCAAAAGCATGATTGGAAGTAATCAGAGCTATAGCACATCCATGTAAATTTCGATTAATGCCCAATAGTTTAACAACTTCATCCGAATCCTGAAAACCCCAGTTATAAAGCATGTCTGTCAACTTCTTTTTTCCGGTAGAATCAAGTAAACTATAGGCACCGCAGTACATTCTTGCGATGCCATCAACGTTTCTTTCCCATTTGAGTTTCTTAGGAATTAAATCTCTTTTAACTATAAACTCAGCCGTTTTACTTTTCAAAGTCATTTTATCAACATTTTTAATAAGATACGTTGTACGTAAATTTTTTGGGTCACTGTCTTTACATATAAAATTCAAATTAGATGTGCAACTAGTCCACTACTACCAATAACTTATTAATAGGCAATAGTGTTACCGAAAAAACGTTTAAGATAGAAAATCGTCCTATGGAGAAGTAGTTATGGTAGACTTCAAGGTAGTAATAAATGATACAAAAAATGGTAAATCTCATCAAATAGAAGTAACTGGACATCACGCAAATTCATTAATCGGTAAAAAAATTGGTGATGAGGTTGATGGTATTTTTGTTTCACTTCCAGGATATAAACTGCAAATTACCGGAGGAACAGATAAAGATGGATTTTCCATGCGAAATGATCTTCCAGGTGTGGGGAGACGACGATTATTATTGAGTAAAGGCCAAGGATTCAATCCGATTGAAAAGGGCATGCGTAAGAAAAAATCAGTCAAAGGTAATACTGTCAACCAAGATGTTGTTCAGGTTAACATGAAAGTTATCAAATATAGTTCAAAACCAATTGATCAACTCATTACTATTCAGAAGAAAGACGAAGGGGAATCGAAAGAAGAAATGCCGGAAGGAAAGGAGAAAAAAGAGGAACAATAATGACTTTACCAAATCAACCAGAAATCAATATTGGTATGATTGGTCACGTCGATCATGGAAAAACAACCCTCACCCAACGATTAACGGGTAAGTGGACTGATGAACATTCAGAAGAATTGAAACGAGGCATTTCCATAAAACTAGGATATGCCGACGCCGCATTTTATAAATGTCCAGCATGCAAAGACCCTGATTGCTATTGCACGACAGAGAAGTGTCCCTCATGCGGGGGAACCGCTGAGCTGTTACGTGTTGTATCATTTGTTGATGCACCGGGTCATGAAACGCTTATGGCCATCATGCTTTCAGGTGCAGCCATTATGGACGGTGCGGTGCTTGTTATTGCAGCAAATGAACAATGTCCGCAACCACAAACGCGAGAGCATCTCACGGCACTTGATATTGCAGGCATTAAAAATATTATTATTGTCCAAAATAAGGTTGATTTGGTATCAGAAAAAAACGCTCTCAAAAATTATGAGCAGATTACCAAATTTGTTAAAGGGACCTGTGCTGAAGGTGCACCCATCGTTCCAATTAGCGCTCATCATGATACAAACATCGGCGTGCTCGTCAAAATGATGGAGGAATGCATTCCCACACCAAAGCGAGATTTTGAGAAACCCCCTCTTATGTATGTGGCAAGAAGTTTTGATATCAATAAACCAGGCGCTCGGCCGAAGGATTTGCGAGGAGGGGTTATTGGTGGATCGTTGATTCAAGGAGTTCTCAAAAAGGGAGATGAGATTGAAATTGCTCCTGGCAGAAAAATTGAAGTTGAAGGACGAAAGGTATTGGGTCCGATTACGGCCACTATAGAATCTCTTTTCACTGCAGGAAGGTCTGTGGAAGAGGCAACTCCAGGCGGATTGATTGCTATTGGTTCTGGTCTCGATCCCGCTCGAACAAAATCAGATTCATATGCCGGGAAGGTCGTTGGTAGACGAGGGCATCTGCCTCCTACTCTGGAGAGTTTTTTCTTATCAATAACACTTCTTAAACGTGTGGTGGGAACGATTGATGAAAAAAATGTTGACCCCATCAAAACAAATGAGCCATTAATGCTTACGATTGGCACGGCAACGACCGTGGGCATTGTGTCAGAATTTCATGGTGAAAATATTGGAGTAAAATTAAAATTGCCTGTCTGTGCAAATGAAGGCCAGCGCATCGCGATAAGCAGAAGGATTGACGGACGATGGCATCTGATCGGGTATGGGCAAATCAAAACAGACGCCAAGTGATTCTCGACAGTAGCGCCGTCTTAATGCTTTTTGAATTTGCTATTGATTTAGAGAGAGAACTTACTCGTCTGCTTGGTACCTATCATATTGTTGTTCCTACTGCCATCGTGGATGAACTGAACTTGTTAGCCACACGGACAACAGGCCCAAAAGCACAGAAGGCAAAAGCATCACTGCGACTGATAGAACGCTTTGACATGGCACCTGCAAAAAAAGGTAAAACAGCCGATGACGCGGTCCTTTTGTTAGCTCTTGAGGTGCGAGGGATCGTAGTAACCAATGATACCACGTTGCGAAAGAGAGCAAAAGCAGAGGGGCTTTCTGTTATATTTCTTCGTGGAAAACAGCAACTGGTTTTGGAATGATAGTATCGATATGCTGCTATTAAGAGCTATCCAAGCCGTAATGCAAGCAGATGGAAATTAACGCCCAATTTTTCTAGTTCCGATAATGTGTCTTTGCCAAGCTTCTGTTTGAACTCTTCAATAAAAGGCACGGTTTTATCATCTATATGGTCTTGCGTACTCTTGATGATTGCTTCAATTGCTTTTGCAAGATCATGCGATCCAATCGTTTTTATTTCTGGTAAGATAGTAATGGCGTCTATGCCTTCTCCATACCTGCTTTTATCGACGGCGAGATAGCGAAGAGCAGCATGTCTATCTTGTAATGTTCCAAGGATGTGGTCAATGGATGCAACAGCAAAACTTATGGATGTCTTTTCTTCCATTACCTGTAGTAACGCGTTCATTATCTTTCGCAGCAGTATGTCATGATGTTGTCGGAGTAATGTTTTCTCTATACGATCAAAATTCATCCCCAGTTCTTTTGCATACTGATAATTTTCATTTCCCAGAATACTTTTGATATCCTCTACAAAAGAGTATTGCATCTTTCTATTAATTGCCCCCCCTACTTTTCCTACAAGATCCTGCATTGCTTCCCCAAGTTTTGATGGCGAAACGTCTTCCACCCCCGATCCAATATCGATGATGCAGAAACCATACTCAGCAGGTTCATTGCTGATAGCAACTTCCGATAAGAAGGGATAATGTTGTGTTAATTCCTTCAATAACTCGTTTATCTTTTTAATAGCATCGACTTCGGGAAGATGTCGGTTCATTAGTTGTAACAATGCTTTGAGTAGTGGTTCCATTCTCTCAGAATTTTTCCTTCGTAGTGTTTTCGCCTGCTCCCTCTCTTTTATGGTCTTAAGATGCTCTACATGTTTAGTAGTCAGATCTATGCCATATTCTTTAAAAATTGACAGTACGTCTAACTCAAGATCATCTCTGATTTCTTTAATAAAAAAGTATCCTGCCCCTTCCCCTAAATTATCGGCGATAAAGTCGAGTAATTCAGCAGTAGCGTTAATGAGTTCTTTAGTATCAACCGTATTTATCTCTTCATGGATGACAATGGCGTCAGTCCCTTCGGAATAAAGAGCACTTTTAATTTCAATGTACCTGAGAGCATCATAGTTTGGTGCAAGATTTTTTAGCACCTCGTCAATAGTCACTAAGGCAAAATTTTCAGAACTTCGTCTTCCAATCACTCTGATAATCGTTTCAAGTGCATAACTAATGATATCGACATTTTGTAGTTGTGACATAGATCTTATTGAGCAAGTATCTTATCAATGCGTTCTTTTAAGTCAAGAATTTCAAAGGGTTTTTCGATGTAATCTTGTGCAGGAATTTTTCCAAATGCTTTGCTATAGGCATCTGTCTTTGCCGTAAGAAAAACGATAGGAATCTCCCGCCAAGAGGGATTTTCTTTTATCTTTGCAAAGATGTCCCACCCATCAATGTCTGGCATCATGATATCAAGAAGGATCAGATTGGGAATATTTCCTTGCTGCAAGAGATCAAAACACTCTTTGCCACTATTGGCACTGATCACCTCGTAGGTATTGTCAAGTTGTTCTAATCGCTTTTTTACCACGTAGGTTAAATCAGTGTTATCGTCTACCAGCATAATTTTTTTCATTTATCTCCACCTCTTTTCACATCTTTTTACATTTTAATTAGTTTTCTTTCCCATTCTTTCCACATTCTAAGGTAAAGCATAGAGTTGTACCTTTCTCCGGTCCTGGGCTCTCTGCCCAAATTTTCCCCCCATGTTTTTCCACAATACGTTTACAAATAGAGAGTCCTAACCCGCAGGAGTTAATTTCATGGCGTGATTTGTCCACCTTGTAAAATTCGTTGAAGATGCCATTGATTTCACTTCTGCTTATTCCTACCCCCGTGTCCGTAATACAGATAGTTGCTTCGTTGTCCTTCTGTGTGGCATTGATGGTGATTGTTCCTCCGCATGGCGTGTATTTTAAAGCGTTAGTAATAATGTTTATTAATAATTCCCCCACTCGTAAACGATCTGCAGATACCACAAGATTCTCCTTGACATTATTAATAAACGTAATATTTTTTTCATCAAAGGTAAACTGTCTACTAGCAATAACCTCCCGAACAACGTCAACGAGCGCTAGTGGCTTCATATTGAATTTTATATTTGGTGAACTGAGCTCTGCAATTTTCAGCGTCTCTGTCACCAGGTTGTTAATATAATTGCTATTCCGCATGGCAATTTCACAGTCTTTCTGAAGGTTTTTATTTGACGTTTCTTCTTGTATCATAGGCAGTACATTCAGAATGACGGAGAGCGGCGTCTTCAAGTCGTGCCCAAGCTGACTGATAAATTCATCTTTTTGCCTTAAGAGTTCCCCGATCTCTTTTGTCCGTTCTTGCACCTTTCGCTCAAGATCTTGATTTAATTTACTCAACTCATCCTTTAATATGGTTAATTCTTGGTTGGTTAATCGCAGGGATTCTTCCGCTCTTTTTTTCTCCGTAATGTTTTTGTCGACACCACGATACCCTATTAATTGTCCTTTTTCTCCCAAGAGCGGCACGCCAGTGGTTTGCATACAAACAAGCTTACCATTTTTTGTAATATTCCATTTTTCCAAATCGATAATTGGTTTTTTTTCAGCAGTCAACTCTTTTAATATCTGCCCAACACGAACTGCTTCCTCCTCACTCATGAGGTCAAACGGTGTTTTTCCAATTAATTCTTGAGCAGTATACCCCAGAACCTCCTTGACTTTCCCAGAAGCAAAAGTATATCTTCCATCGGTGTCAACTTCCCAGATCCAGTCTGCCATACTGTGGGAGATATCTCGGAATCGTTTCTCACTATTTTTCAGCTTTTCTTCAATTTCCTTTCGGTGAGTGATGTCCTCCATTGTCGTATGCACTGAGGAAACATTTCCCCATTCGTCAACTGAAAAAAAATCATTAATGACAAAGATATGTTTCTCTCCGTTCTTTGTGATAAACGCACGCTCGTGGCCGCCTGTGTAGGTTTGTTTACTTCTAATTTTTTCTTCAAATGAAGCTTTTGCAACGCCCCTTTCGTCCTCTGCAATCAACCCAAAGATCGATCTCCCGATAATTTCCTCTTTTTTATATCCTAATATCTGGCACCATTTATCACTGACGTTTGTTATCTCTCCTTTTGGTGACAAGGTATGGTACGGAATTGGCGCTTTTTCATAGAGTTGCTTAAATTTTTCTTCAGATTGTTTCAGCTCCCGTTCAACTTGTTTCTGTTTTGATATATCTTTAATCACTCCAATGGAACCAACAACGCGACCGTCGCGATTCTTCAGTACGCTCAGAGAAATATCAACATCAAGAAGCGAGTCATTTTTCCTGATCATCTTCGTTTCTAAGTGGTGTTGCATCCCCTTTTGTCGAACATTTTCTGCCCGTATCTTTTTCCATTCATCCTTAGGGTATAATGATTTAACAGATTTCAAATGCAAATCGTCTTTTTTCATCCCTAGAAGATCTTCAGCATATTTATTCCAAGAAATAATCTGCTCGTTTTCGTTGGTAAGCATGATGGCGACTGCTGAGTTCTCAAAAACAATTTGATAGATTTTCCGTAAATCAGTCGTTGGATATGCAGGTGGCTGATGGTTTGATGGAGTGACATCACTTGACTGTTTTTTCGTAGGTTTTTCTGGAAGAATGAGTTGCTGATAAGCATTTAACCATTGGGTACAGAGTTTCCCTAATTGTTCTTCTTCTCTGAGTGTTTTAATAATCTCAGGTTCTTCTTGCATCAAGTAACCTCCATAAAGTTACTCTGTACAAACCGAGTTGAGAACACACTAAAGAATCCATGTGAGCAGCCCATCCAAAGCAATATAAAAGCTACATCAAAACCATAGTATTTAAGCGCTACTACATTGTATCATAGTACTAAACACGGGCATAAAGAAAGTTTTTATAAAGAAGACCCAATTCTGCTTACCATTTCATATCTCCGCTGTCGGGGTGGCTCAGCCTGGTTAGAGCGCCTGACTCATAAGCACAGCTAAAGGGTTCGTTATTTAGCTTCGCGCTAAGAAATCAGGAGGTCGCGGGTTCAGATCCCGCCCCCGACATTTTACACATACAATTTTAAACTCACAGCAAATATACATGTAGGAGGATGCCAGATGTCAGAAACTCATTCGTTAGCCGAACTTCGTAAAAAAGCCCATGAAATCAACTGTGAATTATCTGAGGGTGGTTACGATCCACGTGAAATTGAAGTTATTGGATATTATCTTAAACGGATTGCTGCAAGTTACTTGAGTTTTTTCACCCATAAAGAACTAAGTAAATCAGCAGAGGGCAACGGAGAATTTCACCCTCAAGAAGCAGCAGAACGGGCAGACTTTTCCTAAGTTATGTTCTTTAGAAAAAAAGTCTTGCAATGATAATCATCAGAGGAAATCCCAGGGCAAAGAATATATATTCAACGTACATGATTGACCAGGCATGTACATTTTCTAGTGTTTTACTTTCGCTTTCTCTCATTAGCAAATAAAACACAAAAAAACTGGGAATCATTAGTAACGTGAGGGGCCAAAAATACATATCTAAGAGCCCCCCGTTTATCAATAAAGGAACGGATAGGAAGGGGAAAAACATAAACGGAAAACAAATCATGGCGGTTTTTTTGCTTCCATAGGTATTAATAAGGGTGCTCGTTCCGGTGAGTTTGTCAGCCTTTTTATCCACCACGTCCTTTGTTGCCATGCCGCCTACCAGAAACAGTGTCGCGATGGTCCCGATAATTAATGGTTCCTTTTGGAATGGGTCTCCAAATACACTCCAAGCTGCCAGGATGCCAAGCAATCCTCGAGGGATAGCAATCCAGATCTGATTGATGAAGATAAACTGCTTCATTCTAGGGGGGAGGGAATAGGTAACCGTAAATAACATAATTAAAAAGACAAAGAGACCAAACCAAATATTGATAGTTATGGATCGGAGAAGGGCAAAGAGATATAAAATGTACGCAATACTTTGTGCTTCTTCAGAACTAACAATCCCTCGAGGTATTGGACGATACGGTTTTGAAATTTTGTCGGCTTCGACGTCGGTTGCCTGGTTTAATGCATTGGAGGCACCATTGGCAAAAGCCAACGTCAAACCAGCATACGCAATGGTGGCCCACCAGTCAGGCGGTGCTGTTTGATTGTTATAGACAAGACTGGCAACCATAATCGACATAGAAACAATGATGGGGGCCAATAATGTGAAGGGGCGAAGAAGGTCAATATATCCCCGGATACGGACAGGAAATACCTTTGTTTTACTGTAAGACTCCTTCATGGTTAATTTGCCGAGTTGTGGTTTAACCTCAGGTATTTCTAGTTTGGACATTGCTATCGTGTAACACTCACCCTATTAAATGTTTTTTTGCTTATCTGTATCAGCCATAAGAAAAAAGGTAGGCGAATACTTACTTTTCTATTAAGACATCTTGCAGCAACCGTGCAGAATTCATTGCACAATTAAGACCGATTCCAGGCGCTTTTACACAATCTCCTATAAGATAAAGCTGGTCAATAGGTGTTTTAATGTCTGGTTTCTCATTTTCAATGGTTTTTGCAACTCCATCAAGATGCCGAATTGCGGGATAAATTGCCCATTTGAGATGCTGTCTAAAATCAGGGACAATATTTTCGAGTTGGGCATCCAAGATCTCCTTCAATTTTTCGAGCGTTTTTTGGTGTTGCGCTTCTTTAGGATTACAAATCACGTAGGATTGAACAAGATGCTGCTTTGGGGGGGCTAATCCCGATTCGGGGAGTGCCGACATCAGATCAACCATTCCTGCAGCGTCTTTACCATCAACACCAACATTACGTTCGATAAATACAAAGTTCTTCCCGATAACCTTTTTATCAACATGAGTCAGTGCATAATAGGCACAAAGACTGCCTGTTCCTTCAAGTGATTGAAGGTGTTGTACATAGTCTTTTGGAAAGTGGTTTTTCTCTGCAATGGTAAACAACTGTTGGACAAGGACCGTTGAAACAACTGCATCACAACAATGGTTCTTCCCTTTAGCAAGAATCCCCGTTGCTTTGCCCCCCTCAATATGTATCTTAGTGACAGGATTATTGAGGTGAAGCTCCCCGCCGTGTTTTGTAATAGATTCTGCAAGAGTTCTGCATACTTGTTTTATTCCCTGTTTTGGGTATCTCACTCCGCGTAGTTTCATCTTCTTTTGTGTGCGCAATACTTCGCCTGCTGATATGAAATCAAGATTGTTCACGGTTGTGATCAATCGAGAATTCAGTTCTAAAATGATCTTGGTTTTTCCATTACCATATCTTTTTATCATGTCTTTTATGGATACATTATCTAACTGACTCATGGTTGTTTCGCCAGATAAAAATAAGCGAAGAAGATTGGGAATTATTTTGATTTTGTCTGTTGTTGTTGCAAAAAGATAAGGATTGCCTTGTTTTGCGGTATAGAGTTTTGACCGAATCATATCAATAAATGCATCAGGCGTTGCTTGTTTGATATTATCCGCTATTCCTCCGCCAAAGACATGAAAGCCAAGGTCTAGATGATAGCCTTGTAGAAGATTGTTTTGGAAAATGGCCTCTAACGAAGGTTCAGAAAAAGGGATATGCATTTGAAAGTTAGCAAGCATTTCTTTGTAATTGTTGATGGTGAGCGAGGACATATCGAGGGTAAGTGCCCTTCCGCCAATGACTGATTCTTTCTCAAAAATCTTGACATGCCACCCATGTTGTGCAAGCAACGCTCCAGCCGTTAAGCCACCAATCCCTGCGCCGATGATGCAAACCGTTCTCTTTTTCTTCTGAGCCATTGTTACATCCTTGGTTTAAATAATTGTTCTCCAAGAAGCGGGGTGAAAATGATATACCATGCTATGGGAAAGATAATCAAGATCACCGAGTACGTAACACCAATAATGGAGATAAGCATCAGTGGAACAAGAGAATATCGCAGAAACGATTGCACGCCAATGATCTTCCTAATTTTCCCCCTGTCAAACGTCTTCAAAGTAAGGAATTTTACATCAACGACCAGAAAGAGTACTGTAAATATTGCTAGTAGAAGTAATTGCCATACATGGTAGTCATATCCAAAGAAGAGGAATGGAGAAAACAAGAGCACTGCTGAGCACAGACGTATACCCATACCAAATATTCTAAATCTTTGAGGAATGGTAAGATTCATTCCTTTTACTTTTACACCAGAGGAAAGCGCAATGTTTTTGACACCCATCTTAAAGTCATGATCAGCATCTTTTATTCCGTTCTGAATGGCATTCATGTATAGTAAATTATTGAAGGTTAGCACGAAAATGACCAAAGTCACCATCTCTGGCCTCCCAAACGAGAAGGCACCAAATAAAAAGACCAATGCAACAGAGAGAGCCACTAAAAAATCAGAACCAATGATGTGCTTTCCATACAGATCATAAATGGTTCCAAGGATGCCTGCAGAAAAAATACACAACAATGCCAAAAATTTGTAATAATCTATTGTTTTCCCGTACCACAGGACAATAATAAGTACAAAGGATAAAAGTGCCAAAAAAATCGAAATCATCAGGGCGCTTTTTTTTGAAATAGCGCCACTTACCATAGGTTTTTCTTTTAAATCGTCTACTAATCCATCTAGTTCAACATCAGCATAATCATTGAGAATGAACCCAAAAATACAGGCGATAGCACCAATCAGGAAGACAAGACCCAGATCGACAGGATCGACAACACCAACAGTTAGTGCGGCGATAACCGTAGGAATTCCTAACGCGCCAATGCCTGGAAGGCGCAATAATTTTGCATATGCTGCTACCTTCTTCATATGCTGTGAGAAAGAGTACCTCTATATATGAGTTTTTCCAATGCCGTTTTCTCTTAATAAAACACTTCGATAAACATAAAGAGTTGAAATACAACAATTATCAATCGAGTCCCTGTTCGCTCATATCGTTCAAAGGCTTTCCAAATTTTGTTTTCATCCTTGGTTAGTACTACACGATAGGTTAAGATCCATGTGAGAAACAGCGAACTTGCTAAGATGAATCCTCCGATCAAATATACGGCGCCAAAAATCTGTGGGGCCCCCAGCCCCGCCCAGTCAAATGCAGGGAGTGGAAAGAGGGGGATAAAGAAAAGATAAAATAGTAACGCAACGACCATCGCCCGCTTTCTTCCCAATCGCACGGGCGTTGTTTTCCAACCAGCTTTCAAGTCACCCTGGTAATCACCAGCACAAACCATAATCTCTCTTCCTGTTTCTTGGAAAAAAATAGCAACTCCTAACGGCAGCATCAATACTGGTAGATGGGGGAATGTAGCAATTCCCCCCCAATACGGTATAGCACCTACACCAAAGGCGACAGCCATATGACCAAAAATTCCATGATACTTGCCGCGATAGTTATAGTAGATGCCAAGGGCAACTAATATTGTTGTCAGGATCGCACAATTCCAATTGAGTGTACCTTCCTCTTGGATATTGATAAAAAGAGAAAGTACGATGGCTAAGAGCATAAGCGTAATTCCTGTGATAAATGCGGTGCGAACTTTTATTGTTCCTGAAGGGAGCGGCTTATGAGGTCTGTTTATTCTGTCTGATTCTAAATCAGGTACATCGTTATGAAGCATGATGCCTGTTGAAAGAAACGCAGGAACCAAAAGAATCATGAGCATTTGAAACAGGGATAATTCGACATCAAGATAGGCGGCACAATTTAATGCACTGACTAATGCGCCAAAGGAACATAAAAACATGATGGGTGGCCGTACCATTCTTCCCCATGCAAGTATCGTTTTTTTTATTGCCATTAGTCTCTGCAATGAAAAATTCCTTTTTTACCTTTTGGGATTGAGGCAAACATTGGTAGAGTTTAGGCAAGACCTATCGATTGTAGCAAGGTTGAAAGCAATCCATGAACAATAAAAATAATCACTCCTGTGATGGAGATGGAAGATATTGACAGTAGTACCTTTCTATTCTCTGAAAATCGTGACCGTTCAAGCAATGCTGTAGCAAATGTCATAAAAAAGATCAACACGAACCATCCGACGAAATTGAGCAAGGGGACTTCATAAAACTTGATGCCTCCTACTGTTTCTTCCCAAATCCACCAGTTGTTATGGTGAGCAAGGGGATCTTCAAGTAAGTCAAGGCAGACGGCAAAACTTCCTGCAACAAAAGATATAAGCAATAGTTGCACATAATTGCATTTTTGGTAGAGGGGCATAACCACATGCTTGGCCATGTTGAAAAATAAAAAGAGGTTCGCACTCCAAGCGAGAACAATAACGAGTGGCACTCCACCACCAACAACAGATAGGTAAAGAAAGTAGCCCGGGTAATAATATCTTCCACTTGCCACTCCAGCTGATTCAATAAATAATGCGGCAATAATCATGGGAAGAAAATACATAATCGTTTTTTTTGGACCATATTTTTTATAGGAGTAGGCTACCAGTAAGAACCATACAATGGCAATAGTGGCGATAAAGAGTAGCAAAAATTCTGTTTGTTCTCCTGCGTGCTGATTTACTTCAAGATAAATCATACGCTATGGCACCTCGTGTTTCCTGTATTTCCATTGTATGATGCCCATCAGAACCAAGGGAATTGAAGCACAAACACTTCCCACGATTGCGGGTATGATAAAATTTGAAAGCAGCGCAATAATAACAATCATGACACAAATAAACAGATAAACTATGCTGTAGATATTGATGGTAAATGAAGATATTGTGAAGTAATCAGCAGTAAGATGCTCTTTCTGCTCATCTTCCTCTCTTTTCCCTGTGAAATAAAGGTACAAAGTGACAACGATTCCAATGACACCTATCGGTAAAAATAGAAAAATATTCTCTACGATGAAGCTAACGACATTAGTTTCCATGTGTATCTGATGCCATAGATATCAGTTCAATCCTTTTTATTTTTGTCATCTTAGACCATTCTATTTGGCTTTATTAGCGTCTACATTTGCTCTATTATAAATATTAATTATTTAATATCTAATTATTACATAAAAGTATATTTTTAGTTATAAACTCTAAACACATGCAGGAGATTACGACGATAGACGATATTTGTATAATAAGATTTATATACTCACTTCTTATATATATCTTATACGAATGGGGGAGATACTGATAGATTTTTTAAAATCTCTCCTCACCACCTTCAATCTTCCCCATTCCCATTCTCTCTTTTTAGAAAGGGTTATCTAAATAATATCCGCTCTGCGTTTTTTGAAACATTTTCTCGAAATTTCTCATTAGTGACTATCATGATACTCCAATCAGGAATCATGCGAGCCCGAATCGCTTCAGCAGTTGGTGTAAACTCATCTAAAGATTTAAGCTGGTTTTTGTCGTCAATCATAATGTCCGTTTGGGAGATGCGTGGTTCAGCAAGATGGAGTTCTCGATAGGGGACATCAATGATGATGTGTCCTTCAGGTATGTTAAACTGATTTTCAATCTCTTGTTCTTTTGCTCTCCGAAGGTTGTTATCTTCTAAGGCCTTTACCAATTCAAGGCGATCTTTGTCTAGCTGAGAGGCAGATATCCAATATGCCTGTTTGAATAGTTTACGATATTTCAGACGAATGGCAATTTCTTGTTGAAATGGTCCCATGTTATTTAGTGCGTTCATCAGTTCTGCATCAGTCATCTTAAAGAACTGGAAGGGATCAAGATCGGAAACCAACTCAAGGGATTTTGAGAGCATTAATTCAGCGATACGAACCGTCTTATGAAAATAGACTGAAGAGTACATCAGCGCCCGTGCCATTAAGATATTTTCAACGACACCAACGCCTTTCCGTTTGATTGCAAGATGATTATTTTGACTAATGAGTAACGTCTGTAAAAATCGTTCAATGTCAATCATACCGTAGGCAACACCAGTATAATAGGCATCGCGGATAAGATAATCGAGCTGGTCAACATCTATAGCACTATTCAATAACTGGGCGCGAAAGGGCTTTTTTCCTGCTCTTCCCCGGATAACATTAGCAACCTCTGTTGTATTGACCTGATGCTGTTCGAGCACCTCACTAACACTAGGTGACGCAATAATGTTCTTTTCTTTTATATCGGCGATTTGGTACGTATCTAAGAGAAGCTTCTCTGTTAAATCCACATGGTCGGCATCAAGCAATGTTCGCAAGATGGATTCCAAGGTATGAGAAAACGGACCATGACCAATATCATGAAGTAACGCAGCACAGCGGACAACCTCCTCGTCTTCTGAGCCAACATTTAGGTGTCTTACTGCTTGGGATGCCGTGTGATAAGCGCCGAGCGAATGTTCTAATCTCGTATGGTGCGCACCAGGAAAGACAAGATGGGCGAGACCCAGCTGTTTGATATTGTACAATCGTTGTATCTCTGGGGTTTCCAGAAGATCGAGAAATACCCCTTCGAGTTTGATATCTCCATGAATTGAATCTCTTATAATCTTATGTTGTTCGGTCATGTTATCAAATATCTTGAGAAGAATGGCTCAATACTTGAAATAGTTTCTTTTCAAGGAGGTAGTCTGTTTATACTTCTTGAAGAAGGAATGCACCTAGACACTGCAATTTCTCTTTGTAAGACTCCGGATAGAGAAATCGTTCGGCTGCAGAAATACTGCTCAAAATAGAGTTACCATCTTGCGGCGTAAAGCAAAAACCAATCACTTCCCGCTCGTTGAGCACGTGAATGGTGGGAAGGACAACAACGGTTTGATCAAGAATTCTTCCATAATGGCCATGCTCCCTTCCGAACGAAAATACTAGATTTGCCGCCTTTTTATACGTTACCGCCACGCGAGGATTATCAATAAATCGTTGAATGGCCTCATCCTTTGTTATTTTTTTATCTAATTTAACATCATACCATATGGAATGCATATATTGGGTATTAAGTTTCAAGGCACTGGAAAACACATTAAGATCGATTCCCATGGTTTTATAGAGTTGATTCACGTCAACGGCATGGTGGGTCCCCATCTTCTCGTCCTTATGCGTTCCCACTTCAGGAGCGGGGATAAAACTTTTTACTTGACTAATGTCATTTGCTCTTCGCATACAAAGAAATCTGCCTTCAGTCAGACGATTCTTTTTGTTTTCCATGGCCAGGGTATGAATAACCACGGCAATGTTGTGAGTGTTACAACTAACGATATGGATAAATTGGTCTTTTGGAGTAATTGCATCATCATTGATACCGACTGCATACATCTTTCCAAAGCCAAACTCCGATCCTTGAGCCAAGAAACCTTTTATTTTGTTTTTGTACCTGTTATAATATTTCTCCTTATTCATGAGTCCGGTACCCTTGGGAGTACAATCAATGATGACAGTTGCTCGTTTTATTGCTTCTTCTGCCTCGTACATTGGTTCGGTACCAAGTTCTTGAAACTCCTTTACTTTTTCTTCAGAAACTGCAAGATTTGCCCCTCGTTTGGTTAGCCCTTTCACTTTTGGTCTATCAGTAAGAACTGGGCTGTGTTTGTAAAATGTCACTTCATCAATTCCCAATTCATCTTTAGCATCGCAAAGTAAGCCAATTAGTGGTTCCCCTATGGTGCCTGTACCCACTACATGAATAATTTTTCCATCTGCCATTATACATACGCCTCCCCAATAGAGCAATTCTGTAATCGGCATATGCCATTTAATTGTTATCATTTGTTCACAGAGGGTGCCAGGGGAATACTTAAAAAGGGAAAGAGAATTCACCTATCTCATGGCATTACCATTGGATGTTCTTGAAAAGTCAGTGAATCAAAAACTTTCTCTCTTGCTAAAGGATGGAAGACTTATTGAAGGGACGCTTTCTGGATATGATGAGTATATGAATATGGTGTTAAATGATGTCGAAGAAAAAAATGATGAAACAAAGCGACGACTCGGCACCATCATTCTTCGAGGAAATAACGTTGTCAGTATTTCACTCATTTAAGCGAAAAACATATATATGTAGTACTTATATGTAGGTATTGGAAGGAATCGGGCTGGTAGTTTTGTTAGAGTGCATCCCATCCCCTCCTAGTGAGGCCAGCCGTCCTTCCCTTTTTGTCTTATGATATTTATGTTGTACCCTACACATTTTTATTACACAGATTACACAATAAAGGTTAAGTACCGATTTTCAATACTAGACCTCGATTTTTATGGGGAGAATTATCGAAGCAACCACTGGCGACACCTTACGTTGCAAAGGTTGGAAACAAGAAGCAATGTTGCGCATGCTTGAAAACAACTTAGAAAATGCTGAGATTCCTGAAGAATTGATTATCTATGGCGGTACGGGAAAGGCTGCACGGAGTTGGGAATGTTATGATGCTATCGTTGAGACACTCAAAACTCTAGAAAATGACGAAACCATGATCATTCAATCGGGGAAGCCTGTTGCGGTGTTTAAAACATGGAAAAATTCTCCCAGAGTGCTTATGGCAAATTCGAATGTTGTCCCTAAATGGAGTAATTGGGAAGAATTTCGGAAATTTGACCAATTGGGCCTAACTATGTATGGGCAAATGACTGCGGGTTCATGGTGCTACATCGGTACACAAGGGATTATTCAAGGGACTTATGAAACTTTTGCTGTTCTTGCTAAACAGCATTTTAAACAAGATCTGACTGGTAAACTTGTTCTTACTGGCGGTCTTGGCGGTATGGGTGGTGCACAACCCCTTGCAGTGACCATGAATCATGGTGTTTGTATTGCAATTGAATGTGACGAAACACGTATCGATCGGCGAATACAATCGGGTTTTTGCGATAAGAAAGTGAAGCATATTGAGGAAGCGGTAGAGTTAGCTCATAAGGCGAAAGAAGAACATTTTCCTCTTTCAATAGGTGTTCTTGGTAATTGTGCTGACATCATGCCTCAATTGGTGTTGGATGGGTTTGCTCCAGATGTGGTGACCGATCAAACCTCCGCTCATGATGAGTTGAATGGATATGTCCCTGCGGGATACGCTGGTGAGTCTCTTAAGGAGGCTATAGTCCTGCGAGACGAGCATCCAAAAGAGTATATAAAACAATCCATGGACAGTATAAAACGTCATTGCCAGGCACTCCTTGACTTCCAGAAGAATGGAGCCATTGTTTTTGATTATGGAAATAACCTTCGAGGGCAAGCACAGAAAGCAGGATTGAACCATGCTTTTGATTATCCTGGCTTTGTTCCTGCCTATATTCGTCCTCTGTTTTGTATTGGTCGTGGTCCATTCAGGTGGCTTGCCTTAACGGGGAACTCTGAGGACATTATAAAGACAGATAAAGCGGTAATAGAAATGTTTCCCGATGATGAGGTGTTAACCAACTGGATTACTCTTGCAGAGAAACATCTTCCTTGGGAAGGACTGCCAGCTCGTGTCTGTTGGCTTGGGTATGGTGAACGAGCGCAATTTGCATTGAAGATCAATAAAATGGTACGGGATGGCGATATCGGTCCTGTTGCTATAACCAGAGACCATCTTGATAGTGGTAGCGTTGCATCTCCTTATCGAGAAACAGAAAATATGCGTGATGGGAGTGACGCCATTGCCGATTGGCCGCTATTAAATGCGTTATTAAATTGTGCTGCAGGAGCAGACAGTATTCAGATTCATAACGGCGGTGGTGTTGGCATAGGCCTATCAACTCATGCAGGTATGGTTGTCGTGTGCGATGGTACAAAAGAAACCGACGAACGAATACAACGCGTATTCACGACGGATCCAGGTTTAGGTATTGCACGGCATGCTGATGCAGGATATGCTGAATCCATTGATCTTGTGAAGAAAACAGACATTCATATTCCAATGATAAAATAATAATACTTGTATGATATTACTGTGTTGAGATGAGTAAACGAACAATAACGCCGCTAACTGAGAGAGAGATTTTTGACAAGCTTGAAGATATTGAGTTAAAGCTCAATCGGTTAGGTGGGAGAATAGAGGCTCTCAGTGTCTTTTTGTTTCTTGCTATTGCCCTTGCTCTCTTCATTGCTTCATGGTTCTTTTATACTATCTATCCTCATACTTTCCTAGTTGAAAGTTTTAGAGTCATATTGCCAGTGGCTACAATAGGCTATCTTCTCGTTGTGGTGTATAAAAGTATTCTTTGGTGGAAACTTCGGTAATCTACCATTACCCTAAGCGCCCTACAGCCTTTTCTACTTCTCGAAGTATTTCTCCAGATTTCACCAGCTCTTTCATTTTGGTATGATCTGGATAAAGTGGTCGATCAACATCGAGAAATTTCACATATTTTCGAATAACCTTTTTTGCTGTTTCAACACCTTTTCCAAAGGCATATTCTCGAAAATCGAGAGCTTGAGCAGCAGCCATAAATTCGATACCCAGAATCCCATAGGCGTTGTCAAGTATCTGAAAGTTCTTTATTGCTGTATTCATTCCCATAGAGACGAAATCTTCTTGATCGGCAGCGGCAGGTATGGATTGTATTGATGCAGGCATTGAGAGAATCCGTTGCTCCACAATCAAACTATCTGCAGTATACTGGCTCAACATTAACCCAGACATCATTCCTGCTCCCTTAGTAAGAAATGCAGGCAATCCTGCGCTGAGTGCAGGGTTGTTGAGCCGGTTCATTCGCCGCTCTGACATAACGCTTACCATTGTGATGGCCGTGCCTGCCATGTCCATTGGCAATGACACTGGTGTTCCTTGAAAGTTCGCACCAGAAAGCTGAAGATTCTCTTTTGGAAAAAATACAGGGTTATCTCCTACGCCATTAAGCTCGATTTCAACTTGTGATCGTGCGTACTCCAATGCATCATGAGCGGTGCCTATCACCTGTGGTGTTGACCGCATTGAATATGCGTCTTGTACTTTGCATTTAATTTTTCCCTGCTCAAGATCGCCGTCTTTGATCAATTTTTGAATGGCGTGGGCGCTTCGTATCGCACCTTTGAACCCCCGAGCTTTATGGAGTTTTACAGTATAAGGTCTCATGTTTGCTCTGAGTGCTTCAAGAGACATTGCAGCAGCGATTTCTGCTTGCTTTAACCAGTTATTAGCATCGTATAGAAAGATAGCACTCATTGCGGTAAGAAGGTTAGACCCATTTATTATTGCAAGGCCATCTCTTGCATGCAATCCAGGAATGGGAATGCCTGCTTTATTCATGGCTTCCTTTCCTTTTAGCAGTTTACCTCGATAAAATGCCTTTCCTTTGCCCATCATGAGCAAAGCAATTTGTGACATGGGAGCTAAATCACCACATGCACCAACAGACCCTTTCTGGCAGACGAATGGCGTGACCCCTTTGTTCAACATCTCTAGTAATGTTTGCGTTATTTCAAGGCGACAAGCAGATTGACCATGCGCGTGAACATTTGCTCTTGAAACCATTGCTCCCCTCACATATTCAATGGGCGCATGACCACCGATTCCTGCTGCATGGTTATAGATAAGATACTTTTGAAATTGCTTCACTTGTTTATCAGAGAGAACTATCTCTGAAAACTCTCCGATGCCGGTATTGACACCGTACATTATTTCTCGTTTTTTTATTTTTTCTTCAAGAGTGTCTCTGCATTTTTTGATACGGCTGATTGCATCAGGATGAAGTTTAACTTTTTCATGATCTCTTGCTACCTGAACTAATTTTTTGATTGTAAGGTTTGAACCATCTAAAACGATAGTCATATTATCCCCCATTGGGTACATAAGCGTAGCTTAGACTGCATGTATTAGATGATTATGTATTAATTTTTCCAAAAATCCATTGATACGTAAAAAGACCTAAATATTAAATAGGACTTGTTTTTTACAAGTGCTTGATTCATATGAGTTTGGGGGCAGAAACATCAGAAGTAATAGGATGGTTCTTTGATTTATTTGGTATTAACCTTACTCCACTAGCTGAGGAACTTCTTGCTTCTGCCTTGATTTTTATCTTGTTTCTGATTGCGGGTTGGATTGTTTATCATCTCTTTGAAAGATTTCTTGCTCAATGGGCAAAAAAAACAAAGACCAGGCTTGATGACGAAATCATTGCTAACATTAAAGCCCCGGTCTATGCTTTTGTTATTCTTCTTGGGGCTTTCTATGGTCTAGAATCTCTCAGTATCTTACAGCCTTATAGTAGTCTTCTTGATGCTATCTTTAAGGTCGCACAGATTGCATTGGTTGCACTTATTGCCGTTCGAATCATTAATGTGCTTATTGCATGGTATGGAGAACGCAGTAAAAAACGCGGCAAGTCTATGAGTGATCACCTACTATTCATCATGAAAAAAATCCTGCAGATTATTGTCGTTATCTTTGCGTTTCTTGCCGTTCTTGCCGCGTTTAACGTCGATCTTACTGGTGCAATGGTTGGTTTGGGAGTTACTGGTATTGTTATTGGTTTTGCGCTGCAGAACATTCTCGGTGATTTTTTCAGTGCATTTACCATTTACTTTGATAAACCCTATGAAGTCGGCGATTTCATTATCATCGGAGAGGACATGGGTATAGTAAAAAAGATAGGAATTAAATCAACTCGTCTGACGACGCTTCATGGAGAAGAACTGGTCGTATCAAACAACGATATGATCAACAGTAGGATCCACAATTATAAGAAAATGAAGAAACGCCGTATTGTATTTACTTTTGGTGTTATTTATGGAACTCCGCTTTCTAAATTGAAGAAAATCCCCAAGATCATCGAAGGCATTATTGACCCCCAAAAAATCGAACATGTAGACACACTTGATCGGGTGCATTTTAAAAAATTTGGAGACTTCAGCTTGAACTTCGAAGTGGTGTATTATATTAAAACTGGCGACTACAATAAATATATGGACACTCAACAGGAGATTAATTTTAGAATCAAAGAAGCTTTTGAAAAAGAAGGTATCGAGATGGCATTCCCTACCCAGACTATCTTCTTAGAAAAATAGATAGATCGTCTTCTATCACTTTGTGGGAGAAATAAGATCCATAAGATATGGTCTGAGCATCCTTCTTATCAGGGCTAGCCAGAGAACTGCGCTCACAATAAATATAATAGTCATATGGGTCCAGTTGTTGATAACTAGACCAAGGGCAATGCCTGCAGCAGGTGCATGTTCTGTATTGGTCACTGTCATAATGAATATGGCCATTCCAACTGATAGAGCGCCAAATACAATCAGAGACATTGTTTCTGTAATAAACAGTAAGTTAATGTCAGCAATTGTAGAAAAAAAATAAAATAACAATCCGACAGCCAGACCAACGGCATATCCCCCCAATAACCGCTGTGGATCAGAGGAATATGTTGTGGGCATGGTAAAAATAACAAATGCACTTGCGCCAAGTGATGCAATAAGCGCTGTTTCTTTTAAAACATCAAAGAAAAGAAGAACAGCAAGAATAGTAAACGTTGCTAGTGCACATTGGAAGAGATATCTTCCAAGATTTTTTCTTACTTTTTTATCCACTATACCCGTGCCATCACCATGCATCTAGTGTATGATTTTTCTCTATATGGTAATTTCAGTTCCTTCGAAAGATTGTCCAGTTATTGCGCGTTCAAGCTGGTCTAGTCGTTTGCCATTTACTACTGCTGTGGGTATTTTTGTCTGTTTCATAATTTGAAGTGCTGGTCCATCAATGACTACATTACTTCCCGCTGCAGTCCATGTCGTTCCGTACGTGTCCAATAACTCATCAATTGATATTTCTGGCAAGTGAACAGCATCAGCAAATTTGTTTGGATCCTTGTTGTATACACCATTGACATTAGTGGCAATCACAAAACGATGTGCATGCACCTTTTTAGCAAGTTCTGCACCTACCATGTCAGTACTATGGCCTGGTGTCGTCCCCCCCATTATTACGATGGAGGCATCTATCTCCTTTGCTTCATCTGTTGTTGTAGGAATGTCTGTATTAGCATCCTTAATGAGGCTTGACAAAAGTGATGCATTTACGCGAGTAATGGCAATACCTATGGTATCCAATGATTCTTCAGTGAGCTGTAATGATCTGCCAATAGAAATATACTCTCGTGCAGTTTTTCCGCCGCCAACCACAACATAGAGTTTATATCGTTTACTTAACTTTGTTAAGAGATCCACAAGATTAGTAAAAAATGAATGATTTGCCTCTGAAGAAAGAAGAACAGACCCACCAATGGAGATTACAATGGTTTCCATGAGTAGACTAGTATGCAGAGGTGATTTATTAGAATTGTTAATCTGATGTCGTACTTAGGCTACTTCTGGACCGACCTGCCCTTGTTTAGGATTGTCACCTAATCTCACCTGTGGTAAAGGAATGGGTGGAGGCAGTCCTAAATCTTTTGCGATACCAACGGCTTCAGGAACACAAGCATGCATAATAGCAGTATGCAATTGGCTGGCAATCTGGTTGGGCATTTTTCGTGATGCATTCCATTCTTTGGCTAGTGTTTTTGCATCATCTGCTTGGTATTGCAACGTTCCTTCAAGTTTAATTACTCCAACCGGTCCATAACTTGCAGTATATTGAAAATCAATCATCGATTGCTTGTCCTGCACGTCATAAATCTGGGTAATGGTGCTGTTGTGGTCAATGCGCACTTGTTTTGGCCGTTCGTTACGTCCGGTGTAACGTCTTGCTTCGATGGATTTGAGGAGAATGTTTCTGATCTTCATGATTCACTCCTGTAACACACAACACCCTTTTACATGTTTCGTTCTCCCCATTTGGTGTATTTAGAAAACTACATAAAGACCTATGTAAATATGCCCTTCTCGGGAGACATATGAATAAATTACTCTATCTAGCTATTGGCATACTGCTTGTGGGTGTTATCTGCCCCCTTCCAGTATCTGCTGATGATGTCCCAAATGAACAGACGACAGGTCTTTTCATTGCTACTCATACGATCACCATTACTACTACTAAAAGTGGACTTTCAGTAAGTGAAAGTTTACATGTCGCAGAGGGCATTACTAATGAAACCTATAAAACCATGGCTTTTTGGCTCCCAACAAGCGCAGAAGATGTCAGTATAGCCATAAACAGTAATGCAGTTACTTCTACCGTGTCGGGTAATGAATATCTTTGCAATCTCTCTAGTTTGTCTATTCCTATGAACACGTCAGTACAAGTGGCTATCTCCTATGCCCTCTCAAGCGATAACGAGGAATTCCAACGGACGCTTCTTCACGATACTGCGTCACTTACAATCGCCTTTAATAATCAGGAACTCTATAGTGCACAACAGTTGATCGCAAGCACCTCCGTTACTCTCCGTCTTTATAAACCAACAGAAGCCCCGCTGAGCTGGTATATTATTGCCTTTATTTTCTTGCTAGTCATCCTTCTAGCGGTTTCCATGTTCTATTCCTTCAGAAAGCAAAGGTCTTCAACAATTAAAAAAGTGGGTGGTGATTCTCAAGAAGTCCTACAAACCAGGAAGAAGCTTCTCATGTCGTTGCTTAAGGAGATTGAAAAACAACATCGAGCACAACAAATCTCAGATGATGCCTATCATAAACTGAAGGAGCAGTATAAACAACAAGCACTTGAAACCATGAAAGCGCTCGAGGAAAACAAATAACTTAAAAATCAAATAGACTCTGTTGTATTTTTTCTTCTTGTTTTTCTTTTTTCTTTATGGGTGCTGGTTCAGATTCTGCAACAAACTGTTTTGTGTGCACGGTTTCTCCCTCAAGGATTTCTTTCAGCTTTTGGGCCTGTGCTTTTCCCACTAGATAACTTAATTCTTGTTCGGAAAGTTTAAATTGCTTACTCATCTGCAGTGCGAACGTAGTATTATTGCGCATCAGGGGCATAAATGAGCTTGAGAGAAAGTCTTTTCCTTTGGCTTTTGATTGATGGCAACAGTTACCCATCTTTTCCAGAATGGATTCTCGCACATCCCGAGAAGTTTTGCTCTGCTTCAACTCTCGTAACCACGTGGGAAATGCATATCGTTCATTGGGATATTCGTGGGTTTTTGCAGTGGCTACACCGCCATACATCATATCACAAGCATAGGCCCATAAGCCGTACTGTTGTCTGCGCTTAGTTCTGCCAAGAAATAGATCTGCTTTCGAAAGCGCATCATACCCTTTGACCAAGTCGTTAACATCGCGATATTCGGCAGGCAAATTTTCAGAAACCCATAAAAGCACACTGCGCGGGTCTTCATCAAGATGAGACAAGTTTTCTCTGATGCTCTGTATGTTTTTTGTTTTAAAAATTTCTCGTAGTGCATCAAAGATAACTTTCTCTCTATCTCGGTACCCCAATACGTTTAAGGATTGCGTACTTATTTGGCTGTTTGCTAAACAAATTGATTGGAGATCGTTAATGGCTGACCTGATGTCCCCTTTGCAGCGATCAGCTATCGCCCGAAGTACTTTTTGGCCAACAACAATCCCTTCGTCGGAGACAATTCTTTTTAGCAGGGCATAAATAGCACTTGGATAAGGATCATGAAATCGTGTCAGGAGACAACTGTACTTCAGAGAGTCTCCGCTTCCCTTGATTAGACCATAATAGTCGTTTACAATTAGCATGATTGGTTGATTGGTCATTTTGATGGTTTCAACAATCGCTTTTTTCCCTCCCTTGTCGCTTAAATCGACATTGGTGTTGCTTCCTCCACTTGCTTTTTCATACAGATTGTCTGCCTCATCGAGAATAATGAGTTTTCTTCCTCCTGTTCTAGATGAGATAAACGATCCATCGTCAGCAAATGTTTCATGAATGGATCCCGATGTTGCAATGCGCTTAATAGTTGTTGCATTTCTTGCATCTGAAGTATTGAGTTCAATGACCGCCCAATTATAATCACGAGCGAGAGCAAGTGCACTACTAGTTTTTCCGGTGCCTGCCCTTCCCGAGAGAATTACAGCGCGTTTTTTTGGTTTCCCCTCTTTCCATGTGTTAGCCCACTTTCTGAGTTCAGTAATTGCACGATCGTTTCCGACAACCTCGTCTAGGCTTTGTGGTCGGTATTTTTCGGTCCAGTCCTCCATGTTATCTGATATAACGTCCCCTTGGTATTTTAATATTTGTTTTTGGTTACATAACCTTTTTATCAAGCTGGCTTATTTCCCTTTCTTATGCGGGGGTGGCCCAGCCCGGCACGGCGAAGGATTGCTAATCCTTTGGTCTCTGACCTCGGGAGTTCAAATCTCCCCTCCCGCGTCTCTTTTTTACCATACAAACCATAGAGTTTTTCCTACGTCTATCTCTAAAACACACCATTATAAAAAGTAACAACTACTGATTTCAATCTTGTTTATGGGGCTCTTCGAGACGTTTCCATTCCGTAACATCACGCGAGATGCCCATAGTGCCAATAATATTTCCTTCTTCGTCAAAACGGGGGACTTTAGTTACTGAAACCCAACGCTCAGTACCGTCCTTTGCAGTAAGTTTCTCAACTTTATTCACGATATATTTCCCCGTCTTGAGAATGTCTTCGTCATCAGTTGCAGCCCGCACTGCTTCTTGTTTTGCAAGAAAATCAAAATCTGTTTTCCCGATCATTTCTTTTGGGCTGACTTGTGAATGAGCTGCTTTTGCTTTATTGACCAAAATAAATCGGTTCTGTTCATCTTTGAAATAAATGGAGTCTGGAGTGTTGTCTAGTAGCGTTTGGAGCAATTCGTGTTCTCGAGCAAGTTTGATTTCTGCTTCTCGTCGGTCGCTCATGTCTCGTAAGGTAACAACAAAATTATCCACTTCATTATCTTGTTTTACTAAGAAAAATGAACTTAGTTCAATGTGGAGAATGTTGCCTTCTTTGTCTTGTAGTTCTGTTTTATGCGTTTTTGCTTCCCTATGAGATAACAAATGTTCAAATTGCTCAACGACAACAGGTAATGATTTGGCGGTAAGTACATCTAACCCAAGAAAATCCTTTTGTAACACCTCCTCCTTTGATAGTTTCAGAAGGTCTAAGGCACGTTCGTTTACGTCCAGAATTTCTCCACGGGCATTGAGTACCAGAATACCATCGGTTGTTGATTCAAATAACCCTCTATATTTCTGTTCACTTTCTTTTAATTGCTGTTCTGCTTTCTTTCGCTTAGTGATGTCTTGAATCAATGCGAGCATGACGGGTCTTTCACCCATAATGAATAATGAAGTGCTAACATCGACAGGGACATGGTTTCCATCTTTTCTTCTTATTTCAGTTTCAAACTGTATGCCTCCCTTTGCAGAGATTTCGTCAACAAGTTGAGACCAATCTGTTGATTCAGTGAGAATTTCTTGCAAAGAAAGATCTATAAGCTCATCCCATGAATACTCAAGAAGGTCACAGGACCGCATATTTGCTTCTAAGATTTTCCCCTCGATAGTTGTTAAAAAGGTTGCTGCATTGACCTGCTCAAATAGGGTCTGATACCTCCCGTCCGCTAATCCAGAACCATTCTTCTTACGAGGTGTAAAAGATCTATCTTCAGTTTTCTGCAACATGCGTCATCACATACGGTTGCATCCCAACAACGTTACGTATTGGATGTGCGTTTGAATATGTATTGAATACATTGTCAATATTTAAACCTACTTTATTCTGATATGTTTACAGATCCGCCAATGCACGTTTCAGTTCTTCGATAATGTCAACATTTGTGGGGTCAACACCTCTATCGATGGCAAGATAACAACTTACAAAATCTCCAATATACATCGCAACAATCATTTTTTCTAAGGCTTTTTTCCCTCGTAGCGGTACCTCAATGATGTTTGCTGCAGCATCATCAAAGAATTCTCGCATAAAATTAAGTCGTTTGGTCATGTAGAGGGATTCAAGCTTTTCATCTCTAAATACGATACAAGTGAAATGTTTTGACATTTCAGGATTGTTAGACCATCCCACAATGTCGTTATGATTGCACTCGGGCACCACATCGTATCGGGCAATTACTTTACTATTTTCGTTGAATTGGGTGCACCATCGCCTTGCTATAGGGGCATAGATTCCCCATCCGTAGATGTGCGGCATCGTTTTTCCAATTTTTGAAGCAATCTGTTTTGCTAAATTGTCTTTTTTGGCAATGGATTTGTTGTTAGTTTTACTTATCTCTCTGGTGGCATGGATAGCTTCTTCAACTTCAGTGTCAATAGTATTCTGTAGGATACCTATTTTTTTTAACGAAAGTAGCGACGAAAATAATAGGTAGGCAGTAGCTGCACGCGGTTGGTAACCTGAAGGAATCTTGATATGAGGAACCGCTCGTTTTTCACAATACTCTTGCAGTTTTCCACCAGAAGAAACACCGATAATTTGGCATTTTTTTTGATAGGCATGTTTAAATGCACTCAGCGTTTCTTCAGTATTTCCAGAATAACTCTGAGAAAAGACGAGGGTGTTTTTATGTGCCCATTTGGGGAGATCATAGTCACGATTCACATGGATCGGAATGTCAAAGCGGTCCCGTAAAAAGGTTTGTACAATGTTTCCCGAGATGGCAGAGCCTCCCATTCCACTGACAATAATGTTATCAACTTTAAAGATACTGGGAAGCGAGGCCTTATCAACTAGGGCAATAGTTTCCTCAATTTGCTCAGGAAAACGTTCTAAAGTATCTAACATACCAGATTCATCAACTTTTGCAGTCCCTTCCATTGTATTTGCACTCATGTGATCCAACTACAGTAACAGAAGGTTGCTATTTGAGATTATTGTTTTTGGGCAATTATTATAATTAGGAATCTCTATCCTTTTTTCAATGATCATCACCGCGCAAAAGCCACTGCAGACAATTATTGCTACTGTTGGAAAAGGGCCTGTGTTTCTTATTGGCTGTAGTGAATGTGCAACACTGTGCCACACGGGTGGTGAAGAAGAAGTCCAAGCCATGAAAGAGACATTGAAAAAACATCATGTCCTGGTCACGGGATGTGTTATTTTAGATCCTGCCTGTCATCTACAGAATGATAAGCGACTTCTTCGTCAACATGCTGATGCTGTCAAAAAAGCTCAGAAGATACTAGTGCTTGCGTGCGGGAACGGAACGCAAACAGTCGCAGAAATCATTACCGATGCCGACGTTATCTGTGGAACAGATACTTTATTTCTTGGAGAGATACAACGTGCTAATCAATTCGAAGAACGCTGCCAACTCTGTGGGGAGTGTATTCTAGACCAGTTTGCTGGCTTTTGTCCTGTTGCCCGATGTCCAAAGTCAATGCTAAACGGTCCATGTGGCGGCTCGATTGATGGCCAATGCGAAGTCCATCCAGATCTTGATTGTGTCTGGTACCTTATCTATAAAAAATTAAAGGAACAAGGAAAAACGGCTCAATTGCGTTGCATCTGTCAACCGAAAGACTGGTCAAAAAGTACCGAGATGAAGAGGAGCATCTGATATGGCCCTTCAAAGTAATCTTGAGCAAGTATTGTCTACGAACACCTTTGTTGTAACTGCCGAAGTTGGTCCACCAAAAGGTTGTAATCCAGAAATCATCAAAAAAAAGGCAGAGATGCTCCGGGAATCTGCCCATGCCTTTAATGTTACCGATAACCAAACTGCTGTCGTACGGCTGTCCAGTCTTGCAGGCAGCTGCATTCTTTTAGATGAGGGACTCGAACCCATATTACAGATGTCTTGTCGAGATCGTAACAGAATCGCGTTACAAAGTGATGTACTTGGAGCTGCAGCACGGGGGATAAAAAATATTTTGTGTATCACTGGTGATCATCAATCAATGGGAAATCATCCACAGGCACGAGGGGTGTTTGATGTTGATTCTATCCAATTACTGCAGATGATTAAGACAATGCGGGACGATGGATTGTTTCAGAGCGGGGATGAAATTAAAGCAGGAACACCAAACGTCTTTCTTGGTGCCGCTGCAAATCCCTTTGCTGGTCCCTTTGAGTATCGTGTTGATCGCTTGGAAAAAAAGATAGACGCGGGTGCAGCATTTATTCAGACACAGAGCGTGTATAACATTGAAAAATTTACCACTTGGCTCGATGAAGTTACCTCTCGAGGACTTGATAAAAAGGTACATATTCTTGCGGGTATTACTCCGTTAAAATCACTTAAAATGACAGAGCGAATGAAGTCTCATGTTCCTGGTGTTGATCTCCCCGACGACCTTTATGAACGAATGAAACAGGCAAAACAGCCACAGGCTGAAGGATATCAAATTGCATTGGAACTTATTCACGAAGTCAAGAAACTTAAAAGCATCCATGGTATTCATCTAACCGCTCTCTTTTGGGAAGAAATCATTCCTTCTCTGGTGAAAGAAGCACAACTAATGAATCAAACTCCTTGAGAATACTGCCGTGCAATCTGTCTATATGCGTCACGAAAGGGAACGCCCTTTTTTACTAACTCATAGACCTTGTCTGTTGCGTAAAGGTCGCTGGTCATGGCTTTTTCACAGGCGTCTTTCTGTATCTTAATGTTTTTTATGAGGAGTGTCATAACTTCGATACTTTCTTTCGTGCATGCGCATCCTTTCATTACCGGTTCTTTGATGAGTTGCAGGTCCCTGTTGTATCCTGAAATCAAGTTTGCACTCATCGTTTTGATTTGCATTTCCCATGAAACCATCTGGTGATAATGTGCACGTGTCAACTCTAATACATCGAGGTTCATTTTCTGTGGCATTATTGAACTTCCCGTGCAAAACTCGGCAGGGAAGGAAACAAATCCCATTTCTGGCATACTAAATAGTAGCAGATCTGATGCCATTTTGTTGAGATCAATCATGATTTGAGTGAATGCATGTAGAAGAGAAGATTCAAACTTCCCTCTACTATTTTGTACATATATCGAATTTTCTTGTGGTTTCTGAAAGCCGAGAAGTTTTGCTATTATTGTTCTGTCAATGGGAAGAGGTACGTCATACCCTGCACCTGTTCCTGCTGGGCACTGATCTATCAGTGTGTTGACGTGCATAAGCAGATGAGTGTTATCCTTCATTGACTCGATAAATGCACCGGCCCAGAGTCCAATCGATGAAGGCATTGCTTTTCTCATATGAGTGTAGCCAGGGAATGCGATGGTTCCGTCAGAGTTAACGAGATTCGTTAGCGTATCAATAAGATCGTTTGCTGCCATAATTATACTCTGTATTTGATCCTTATAATACAGACGTAAAGCGGTAAGAACCTGGTCGTTTCTTGATCGGCCTGTGTGTATTTTTTTTCCCACCGCTCCCACTTTTTCGATAAGAAAATTCTCAATGGCCGTGTGGCAATCTTCGTCTTTTTGCGTTATCTTAAATTCTCCTTGTTCATGCAGCGTTAGTATCTCATGTAATGCTTGGTGAAGTTGCAAACATTCTTGTTCACTCACTATATCGAGCTTTTGAAGCATGGTCGCATGAGCAATGGAGCCAAGACAATCATAGGGTACGAGCTGTTGGTCGTACACATAATCATCACCAACTGTATAGGATTGAACGGCGCTATGCAATGTATACTTTTTTTCCCATAATTTCATCTTTGACACCCTGTAGTTTTAGCGGCAAACCAGCGATATTGATGAATCCCCGTGCGTCAGTTTGATTGTACCCGCCTTCAATATCCATACTGGCAATTGCTTCGTCATACAGTGAATATTCTGATTCCCTTCCAACAACAGTGACATTCCCCTTGTATAATGTCACATATACAGATCCAGAGACGTGTTCTTGGCTCTTATCAATTGCAGCCATCAACATGTCCATCTCAGAAGAATGCCAAAATCCATTGTAGATGAGTGTCGCAATCATTGGAGAAAGTAACTGTTTGAGATGGATTGCCCCCCTACTTAGCACAATGCTTTCAAGATCCCTGTGCGCCTTCAATAATATCGTTCCCGCCGGTGTTTCATAGACGCCACGTGATTTCATGCCCACAACTCTATTTTCTACGATGTCACTCCTGCCAATGCCATTTTTTCCAGCAAGTGCATTAAGATAGATAAACAACTCAAGAGACCCTGTTACTGTTTTGTTCTCCGTAATATTGGTGACGCTCACGGGAATCCCCTCCTCAAAGGTGATACAAAGAAATGTCTCTTTATCAGGTGCCCGTTGTGGTGAAACGGTTAAGGTAAACATGTCTTCATGTGGCGCCTGTGCAGGATTTTCCAATATCCCTCCTTCGTAACTTTTATGCATGAGGTTTTCATCGGTACTATATGGTTTTTCCATGCTTACATCAATAGGAATGTTGTGCTGTTTTGCATACTGTATTAAATCTGGTCTTCCTGTAAATTGAGAGAGCCATTCTTTGTTTTTCCATGGGCTCATAATCTGTACCGTAGGCATGAACCTCATCCATGTAAATTCAAACCTAATCTGATCATTTCCTTTTCCTGTGCAGCCATGGCATAACATGGTCGTTCCTTCTTTTTTTGCAATGTCAATTTGTTTTTGTGCAATAATCGGCCGTGCAAGTGCCGTTCCAAGGAGATATTGTCCTTCATACATTGCATTTGCTTTCAATGCCTGAAACACATATTGCTCTACAAATCCCTGTTTTAGATCCTCGACGTAGACTTTGGTAGCTCCAAGCAAAAGGGCTTTTTCTTTTACTGCCGAAAAATCTTCCTTCTGTCCGACATCGCCAACATAGGCAATAACCTCATATCCTTTGTCCACTAGCCACTTGAGGAGGACAGAGGTATCCAAACCGCCACTGTATGCAAGAATTATTTTCTGGTTCATATGCTCATGATGTAAGTATTTCTCCCAATTTTTATAGGTGATGACTAGCACAAAACGTTAGATGGTTGTGTTGTTTTATTTCGAACAAAAGTATGAAATCAAACTATTTAGTTTAAAAAGAAACATTTAAGTATGTCTATATTATAGATGGTACTATGCCATCAACAACCGAACTCACCCACGCATATCTTTCAAAACATCCAAGCATCAAGGATTGTTTGAAACAGGGGATTGTTAACTATTCAAAACTTTCACGAAAGATAGCAAAAGAGTTAGATATTGAAAAGCAAACCAGTATTGAAGCCATTCTTATTGCATGTAGAAGGTATGAAGATAAACTACAAAAAGATCAGCAATTAGAGAAAGAAATCATGGATATTTTACAACACAGTGAACTCGAGATTAAAAATAAAATTGTGGTGGCAATTATTGATAAACAGCATAGTATGCGTTCTGTTATCGAACTAGAAAAACGAATACGTGGAGCCGCTGATACCTTTTATGCTATCGAAGGAACAAAAGTCATCACGATCATTATTTCTGAAAAGTATTTAGATGAGTTGAACACGTATTTCGATCGTGCTATTAAGAATAGTACCAAGAACCTTGCAATGATTACGATTAAGAGTCCCAAAAATCTCGAAACTACTCCAGGGGTTCTTTCATATATCTATTCTCTCTTTGGTGAGCATGGCATCAATATTGTAGAGACTATGAGCTGTTGGACAGACACCATCTTTGTGATTTCTAAAGACGATATTTCTGACGTTATGAATTTTTTACATCTTTGAGCTTTATCGCTTAGCTCACTTATTTTTTCTTTTTCTCCTGTTGACAAGAGATCGTCGTATTTTCATTTTGACATTTTAACGCCAAAGCTTTTTATAGTGTTACTTGCGAACGGTATACATGGTAATTGATATCACGCTATAATGTAGCGCGATATGAAACGGATTGAAGGAATGAAGGAAGGTGAAAGGAATGGAAATGAACAAAAAAGCGATGCTGATTGGAGTCTTGTTTTTAGTGGTGAATATGGTTGTAGCAACACAATATGCTACGACTAAAATAGGATATGAATATAGTATTGTACATCCTAGTGATGCTAATATTCGGTTTATTGGTTCAGATAACACCTCTGGTGGACGAGTCTTGCGTGTTGATGGCGTGAATGGAACCTCTGCGTTGAAACTCTCGCTTGGTAATTGGAGTGCTGGTACTACTAAGATTTATTCTGCTGCCTTTGGTATTGTCAACGAAGAAGATGTCGCGGTAAAAATTATGTATATTAATGTTTCTTCGGTGAATTATACCTATATGCGGATCTGGCTTCATGGAGAACGCAGTGCCAATGCCAATAGTACAACTTTTGATCGTACAACCGTTCTAATGTTTAACAACGGAACGATTATCAATGCGACCAATACTACGGCATGGATGCTTGCCCCCGGGGATGGCGATCCCAGTGACATGTGTAGCAATGTTTCCAACCGAATAGTATACAGCTCAAATACGACCTGGGATAACACCTCTCATGTGCGATAT